>ERZ777003.639-NODE-639-length-65751-cov-12.752816_pt1 | contig 65751 bp, 51 predicted proteins | sample MGYA00374956_ERZ777003 | MGnify/ENA primary metagenome ERZ777003 (study PRJEB29302, sample SAMN06268252) | bioreactor metagenome | isolation source: Joint BioEnergy Institute, California, USA | place: USA:Joint BioEnergy Institute, California, USA | collected...
GAGAGGAACCAAACGCACAAGGCGGAAAGGGACGGGGAGATTCTTCACTTCGTGCAGCGCACTCGTTCAGAATGACTCATTGGGTCGTTGCCTGGGGCGAGGGGAACCAAACGCACAAGGCGAAAAGGGACGGGGAGATTCTTCACTTCGTGCTGCGCACTCGTTCAGAATGACCTATTGGGACGTTGCACGGGCGGAGGGGAACCAAACGTACAAGGCGAAAAGGGACGGGGAGATTCTTCACTTCGTGCTGCGCACTCGTTCAGAATGACCCATTGGGTCGTTGCATTGGAAGAACAGAACAGTTCCTGCCCTAACAATCTGCGTAATCTGTGAAATCTGTGGATGTTCAAGCAAGTTGAGGTGAGATGAGGGTGGTGCACCGTTTGGCACGAGTGCGACCACCCTCACGGGGATGCCTAGGCGCGCATGCTGCGGGCCTCGCGGCGGGCTTGTGCTCGGTTGCGCAGTTGCGGTTGACGACGACGGTGGGTGCGCAGAGGACGCACCGACTCGCGCTCGCGGGTTGGCACTTCGATGCGCTCCAGCGGCTCGCGCACGTAGCCGAGCAGACCCATAATGGTGCTCAGGCTCTGCGGCTGCACCTCGCGCACAACGAGTGCATCGCCGTCACGCTCGATGATGATGCGGCGCATTTCGGGGTTCAAGCAGTGGTGCGCGCCGCCCCGGCCCGAGATCATCTGCTGGTACGCGCCGATGCCGAAGATCGCCAACACCATGCCCTCGGCGTCGGCGGGGAGCACCATCGGCGGCTGCGACGGGCGCGGGAAGACATCGTCGGAGTCGCAGGTGCGGCGGCCCGCAAGGCGCACTTCGCGGGTCGGCGAGTCCCAGCGGTCCAGTGGCAGGATCAAGAACTCCTGGTTCTCCACGAACAGGCTATCGGGCAGCGACACCATCATGCTGCCGTTCACCAAGTACCAGGGCGTTGCATCGCCTTGGCCTTCCTTCACCGAGCCGACCTCCATCAGGTAGAGGCTGTGCGTGGCCACAGTGTAGCGGCCAAATTCGCCGATGATGTCGGGCTGCGGAACCTGATGCTCGGCGCAGATGGTCGCCACGGTGCTCATCAGTTCGTGCAGGAAGCCCTGGTAGTCGAACGAGAACTCCAGCGAGTAGGCCGATGTGGGCATGCCGCCGCCGAAGTTGAAGGCTTGCAGCGTGGGTACCTGCTGGCGCAAGCGGCAGTACGCCTCGACCGAGCGAGTCAGGCGGGCCATCCAGCCTGCCCGATCTTCGAGCTGACTGCCGACCATCGCGTGATACACGACTAAGCGGTGCGGTGTGTGGCGCAGGCGCTCGGCGGCCTGGGCGATCTCATCGGGCGTTAGGCCGAAGCGCTCGCCGCCGCAGTGCGCGGGGTCAACGGTATCGGGAGCGTGGCGCTCGCGCACGCCGAGCAGCAGCGGCACCTTGCAGCGGGCGATCAGCGCGTCGAGTTCGTGCAGGTCGTCGAGGATCGGCACAACGCGGGTGTAGCCTGCCTCGCGCAGGGCCACAATGGCGTCGATGTAGGCATCTTCCTTGGAGCCGTTGCAGAAGATAAAGCGCTCCTCGGGCAGGATGCCCTGCCGCCAGAGGTGATGGGCGATCAGAACATCGGCTGTAGCTGAGGTCTCGTAGTGCGCGCCCGATGTGATCGCGGTCCGCACGACTTCTTCGGCAAAATTGGCTTTGGTTGCGTAAGCGTATAAAAACGCTCCGGTATATGAAGCACTGGCGCGTGCTTCGGCGGCCCATCCCTGCATCCGCTCGATCTGCTCGCTAATAAGCGGGCAATAGGCGATCTCGAGCGGCGCACCATAGTGGGCGATCATTGCTTGCAGATCAATTTGGTCGGCTAGCAAGAGCCGCCCATCCCGCCGACTGAGGAAGTCAGTCAGCCCACCCTCGGCTTCAACGCCGTAACGATTCTGAAGGTAGTTGAGATAGGTCCGCTTGTTCAATTCCTGTTGTCCTCCATTAATCTACGAAATGCTAGGCATACGAAAGCTAGGCCTTGGTCGGCCCTGTGCATCGTTTATTGATTTTGCGAATTCCGTTGGGTGAAGTTTGCTATTTGTTGTTCCTCCAGTCTGGTTGCGGCGAATGCCGAAAGGCGCTTACGTCGGGCGACGAGGCGCGCCATGCCAGGCTGAAGGTGCTAAAAAACCCCACACCGTGGAGGTGCGGGGCGCGTGCAGCAACGTTGTGCGTCGGCTTAACGACGGCGAGGCGAGACAGCAGGCACCGAGCCACCTTCCAGGTGATTCAGCGAGACACGGCGAGCGAGATCGCAGTGCGTTCGATTGGCCTTACTGTCCATATAACCTCATTGAAAGCCCACTCGGAACGCCAACCTGAATACTCGCACCGCCATTGGTGGTGTATTCTCCCTGGCGGAACACATTGGTTAGTTGTCGCGCTGCGACGGTCAACCGTGTGCCGGGGGCTCGGATACAAATTGGTGATTTCTGTCACCAAGCGTGTATTGTACATCCTTTTCCGCGAATGTCAAGCGCAAATTTGCCGCATTGTGATGCGGTATGTTGCGACGCTACTCTGGCGGGTTCTCGCGGCGACGGCGGGCGCGTTGTTTGGCGGCCAATAATCGGGCGTAGCGCTCTTCTTCCGATGTCGCTGCGGGTGCGTTTTGCGGTGCTGGAGGCGTGCGTGTTGCCGTTTCCGCAGGCGCTGATGGTGCGGTTGGTGCCTCGGTTGTTTTGGGAGGTGATGCCGAATCGGTGCGGGTGCTGGCCCGTTGTTTGGCCATGCTGAGTCGCGACATCGTCTCGTTTTGGACGGGCTTCGATGGCGCGGCGGGTGCCAGTACGGGGCGCGGCAGGTTGATCTTCCATTCGGATGGACGAATGCGCAGCCGTCGCAGGGCGATGTCGAGCGGCAGCAGCAGCAGGGCCAGCCACAACAGCGGCAGGCTGATCTCGCTCACGACGCCGACGGCCTGGTTGGTGGGCGCGAAGGCGGTTTGAGGCTCTGGCTCCAAGCGCCCGTTCGTCATAGTGGCGAGCGCCGCGAGCAGTTGCGGATTCTCGGGCTGGAGGCTGTATTCGGGCGAGTAGCTCACGACCAGACCAGTCGTGACCAAGCCGATTTGTTGATCGTTCTGCGAGGCGGCGACCTGCGCCAGGTAGACGCCTGGCTGCGCGGTCTGCGCGGTGGCCCGATAGTGTCCGGGGCCAATCTGCTGAAAAGAGAGCGGAATATCGTTGCTCTCAGGATCGACGAGTCGTCCGTTCAGCGTGAGTTCGTTGAGCGGACGGCCCTGCGCATCTTGCGCGCTGAGCTCGATCACCGATTGCACATCGGTGTTGCTGGCCTGCAGCACCAGTTGATCATCGCCCTGTGGCGGCAGCATTAGGTCCACGAAGCCGTTCACGAAGCGCGGGAAGTTGTTCCAAGCGATCCAGTCGCGCGCCCATTGCCCCTTGAAATCGCTCGTCCAAGCGACCACGCGCCCCAAGCCGTACTGCCACTGCGCGAGGAGCGGCTTGCCATCGGGCGTGACGAGCAGGTTGCGGGCGGTCTCCTTCATCTCGGTGCCGTTGTAGCCCATCAGCGGCGGCAACCCGCCCAAGCCCCGGATGGCCGACGAGGGCAGGCCGATCTGTGGGGTGAACGGCCCTTCGATGATGTCGCGTCCGACGATCAGCACGGTCTCCTGCAGGAAGATCTTCGGCACCTCTTCGAGGCGCTGCACGCGGTAGAAACGGCCTCCGCCAATCTGGGCGATGCTCTCTAGGTTCGGGTTGGCGTCGTCGCCGATCGCCACCGTCGAGATCGTCACGCCGTTGGCGCGCATCTCGCTCACCAGGTCCTCGTAGTTGCTGTTGGCGATGCCGTCGGTGAGCAGGATGACGTGCTTGATCTTGGCGCTGGCCTCGCTCAGCGATTGGGCCGCGAGCTCCACACCCGGGCGGATATCGGTGCCGCCGCCCACACCGAAGCTGCTGAGCGCCCGTTCGATCTCGATGGCTGGCGGCATCGTTTGCAACTTCATAATCCAGCTTGCGGCGGTATCGAACACCACCAGCCCGATCTGATCGTTGAGATTGAGGCCCAAACTGGCCTGATAGACCGCCTCCTTGGCGAGATCGAGCTTTGTGCGCCCGCTGGTGCCGCTGACATCCTCCATACTGCCGCTACGGTCGATCACCATCACAAGGCCGACATCGGGCTGGAGCGATGTGTCGAGCGGGTCGAGCTCCACGGGCAGCGCTTGCGCAATGGTGGTGCGGCGGTAACCTCCCGCGCCGAATGATTCGGTGCCACCCACCATCGCGAAGCCACGGCCCAGTTGCTGGACATAGGTAGGGATGACCTCGAACATCGCGCGGGGCAGTTCGCGGGCCGGTGTATCGACCAGCACCACGCCCGCGTAGGAACCGAGTTGGATGAGGTCGATAGGCGCTTGGTTGGGCGTGCGCAGGTCTACCCGCACGCCAACGGCTTCCAACGCTTCGACAAGGTTGTTGGCGCGCTCGGGCTGGCTGGCGATCACCAGCATGCGTGGCGGGCCTTGCACCTCGGTGAAGGTGGCGGCGCGGTTGTTTTGGCCCACGCTATCGCCTTGCGCTTCCAGCCGCAGTTCGATCCGCCGGAATCCAGCTTCGCCAGCGGGGAGTTGCAGTGTGATGTTTGTCTCGCCCTGTGCGATGTCGAGTTGCTGTTCGCCGGCCAGTTGCCCATCGACGATCGTTTGCAGTCGGCCCGTCGTGGCGATCGAGGAGTTGATACGGACGTTCAGCGCGATATCTTGCCCTTCGCGGGCCACGGCAGGGGCGGTGAGCGCGCTGAGGATCACATCTTGGCCACGTTCGCCCAGCAGTGTCACCACATCGATCGGGACGCCGCGCACTTGGGCGAGGCGGGCCGCTTCGATGGCCTGGCCGCTATTTTCGCCGCCATCGGAGAGCAGAATGATACGCTTCTCGCGGTCGGAGGGCAGCAGCGCCAAGCCGAGTTGAATGGCCTCTTGGATGTTGGTGCGGGTGGCGGTCGGCACCGAGTGCAGTTGGTTCAGCGACGAGAGCACGCCGGGCGCACGCTCCACCAGCGCGTTCTCGCCGAACACAATCACGGCGGCCTGATTGGGCGAGCGCATCTCGGACAGCGCCTGGTTGATGTATGCGACGGCCCGCTCGCGTTGCAGCGGCGCGAAGGAATCGGAAGCATCGACCAGGAACACGGTGGTGAGTTCGTTGGTGGAGCGTACCAGTTGCGCGCCGGCCAGTGCGAACACCAAGGCGCACAGCAGCACGCTACGGGTCAGCAGAACGGCCCAGAATCGCCAACGGGCCTCGCGTTGCGGCGAGACCCACGCCAGCGCCCACAGCAGGGGCAGCAGGGCGAGCAACAGTAATGCGATTGGCGTGATAAAGGTGAGCGACATGAATCAGAGCCGTTCGTTGCTGCTTCAGAACATGGTCAGTATAGCACGGCGAATCGGCGATGGTGGCTGCTAGGATAGTCGAAATTGGGCCAAAAACAGCACGATACGTGCTTGGCGACCTGGCCAGAACACGTATCGTCTGCAATGTATTGGTTTGTATAGATGAAGTTAGCCGCGTATCGGAAGCGTGCTGGGTTCGGCTCGGTTGATTAAAAACGTCGCCGCACGCTCGAAGTAATCGATCAATTCCTGACGGACAGGATCAACGAACCCAACCGTATCGATGGCGTCCAGCATGCATTTCACCCACTGATCTCGTTCGGCCTGCCCGATCGGGAACGGTGCGTGACGCATACGCAAGCGCGGGTGCCCTCGTAGCGCGTTGTAGCGCGGCGGAGCGCCGAAGAACTGCGTCACAAACAGGAACATATGCTCCTTGCTTGCGGTCAGATCCTCGGGATACATTGGCCGCACCAGCGGCGCCTTCTCGATATTTGCGTAAAAAGCCTCGATCAATCGTCGGAACGGCTCATCGCCACCGGCGATTTCGTAAATAGTACGTTGTGTGCTCATGCCACCATTATACCCGATCAGATTGCGTTTGGAGCCAGCGAACCTCGGTGCATTCGCTTAACGTACCACTTGCACATCGCCGCTGCTGTAGAGCGAATAGACCAATCCCATCACATTTTGCCGCTGGTAGAGGTATTCGCGCCGCAGGGCCAGCAACACATCGCCGAGCCGTTCGCCGCCCACCACAAAGCGCTGGATGAACAGCTTGGCGAACTCCGCCGCGAACAGTGCGGGCGTATCGACCTCGGTGCCCACCACGCCGCGCGCCCCACGGGTGATCAGGTACGGCACCAAGCCGTCGTAGAGGTACGGGCTGAGCTCGGCGCTCTGGCAGCAGTTCAGGAACACCAACGGCGCGCCCGGCAGCGGCGGCATATCGAGCGGTGCCGCGAAGTTCAGGTCGTCGAGCGTGACCGCCTGATCCGAGAGCACGATCTTGGAGCCACCCACACCGCCCTTCTCGCCGGGCAGATTGCTGACGGCGTGGCAATAGAAGTAGATCAACTGGTTGGCCTGTTCGGAGTCGGTGAGCAGCGTGTACAGCTCGTTGACCGTGGAATGTTCGCGCACCGTGATGGCATTCACGGTGTTGAGGAACTCGCGCTGCCCCGCCACGATGGGCCGCTTCATCTGCTCATCGATGGTGGTGTTGCTCACAAAGTGCATCGCCAGCTTATCCTTGACGGGGATCTGCGGGACGAAGTGCACCAGCGAGGGATTCGAGAACTCCGGCTTATACTCGATATGGTGCCGGAAGCCCCAGAACCCTTCGGGGTCGATGTTGCTCAGGTCGGGCTTGAGATCGGCCCGGTCGTAGAGCATCGACCAGGGGAACACGAAGCGCTCGGCCACGATCTCGATGCGCAGTTGGTGGGTCAACGACAGTTGGCGCAGCAGGTCGCCCATTGCGCGAGCGTCCGGGCCACTGCCGGGGCCGTAGAACAGCTTGCGGAACATCAGCGAGCCGTGGCGCGCCATCACCTTTAGCGTATTCGCGTGGATCTCGGGCGGGATGTGCGTATCATCAAGCTGATAGACGTACTGGCCGTTCGAGATCGTGTAGACGATGCTCTTGAACATGTCGCGGGTTTGCGCCACTAGTTCCGCGATCTGCGTTTCGCTCAAATTCAGGAACGCCCGCATCGTGACGCCGCCCTGCAGGATGAATTGGTAGCCCGCCTCCTTCTTGATGATCACTAGGCTGATCGGGTGCTCGGTGCGGGTGGTCACCAGATTCAGCGTGCTGGCCAGCGTCATGCCCCGCGTCTCCACCTCGACGGCGGGCGTTTCGGCATCGATCGGCCCGACCTGCAGTGTCAGGTTCATCTTCTGGAAGATGCGGTTATTCGCGACGAAAAAGGCCCGAATCACGCTGGGGCCGTTGTGCTTGGGTTCGATGTTGAAGGTGGCGGTATTCTTCGAGCGGCCAGTGCGGGGCACGACGATCGGCAACTGATCGGAGCCATGGATGATAAAGTCGTCCGACTCGATCAGCACTTGAATCTCGATCGTCTGCTGCTCGGCTGGCAGCGCCTGGAACAGCTTGGCGACGTTGATCTCGGCGGTGCCTTCCGCCCCTTTCACGGGCTTATCGACATTGAACTTCAGTTCGTAGGTGTTGTCGAGTTCCAGCGGGCGGCCCGCCATACGCTCGCCGTCCATATCGGTCACCCAGGCGTTGATCACGCGCGGGTCGTTCGGCTCGGCTGCTGGTGCGGATTCCTCGATGCTCGTATCAACACCGAAGGAAGCATCATCGGAGCTACTGGCATCCTCCAAGCCGAGCACATTCGGTCGCGGCGGCATCTGTTGTTGATGCTGCTGCGGAGCGCTTTCCGGCGGATAAACTTCTCTGGTGGATCGGCTTGGCAAGCTTTTCGAGATCGACTCGAACGGGTCATCAGTATTCTCGTCGATGTTGAAGGCGGATGGCAACCCCAACACGATGCCGATCACCTGGCCGTTTTGCAGCGCCACCAGACGCTGCCCGGGCGCGCTACGGGCCTGTGTGCGAGCGGCATCATCATCGGTTTCCATCACCTCAATGCCTGTGGTTGGCGGGTTGAGGCCGTCGAGTTGAATGAGTGGTAGCGAAGGGCTGACATCGCCAAAGAATCGGGCCAATTCCTCAATCTCGGCCCATTGCGCCACGATGTAGTGATCCGGTTGATCGATCAATACGACGAAGGTTGCCAGTCGTTCCGCGCGATTGGTGGGGAGTTGGCGCAGAATATCGCCAATGGTCGCCTGCCGAGAGACAAGGAGTACCCGCTGTTCAGCCTGGTGTAGTTTGATCGGCATATCCACCTCTTGGTGTGAGCAGAGAGCTTCTATTGCGGTAAACCTATGTATTTAAACGTTGCTGCCAGGAGTTCCAAGGGAAATTTGCGGGATCATTATTTGCCCGTGGATTCAGGTCGCTCCAGCGTACAACCGCCTCGCGGGGCACGTTGTACTGCGCTTGCAGATGTTCGACCAGCCACGTGAGCGCATCGAGTTGGCGCTGCGTGTAGCCATCGGCAGTCTGCTCAAGCACGATGCCCAAACTGATTCGATTGATGTTTTGCGTTCGACCACGCCACGTCGCCATACCCGAGTGCCAAGCCGCGTACCGATCGTCGATCAGTTGGTAGATCGTGGCATCGGACGCGATGTAATAGTGGGTGGAGGATTGCGCGCCGAGCGCAGCCATCGCGGCGAGCGTCTGCGCGGCGGGGCCAATATCGCTATGCAGCACGATCAGGCTGATGCGCGACCCAGAACGCTCGCTGTAGGCGATGGGTCGGGCTGTGGCGGCGCTGTACTGCACGATCTGGAACGTAGTTGGCTCATCGGTTGCGCGCGGCTCGGTGCGCGGCAGGCTGCTGGGTGGCGCCTCCACCGCGCGGGGCGCCGTCGATGGGCGCGTCAGCATGCTCAGACGGCGCACATCACTCCAGTTCGGCACCAGGTTGTAGAGCGTATCGGTGGCGTACACCTGGATGGAGTACTGCGCGGCGCCCGACGAGACGCGGTACGATTCGGAGAGCGGCGTGCCCAAGTTCCAGTTGAGGGCCTGCTGATGGAAGGCCCAATCGGCGTGATAGGTGGCCCCGCCAGCGCGGTACGTCTGGGCCAGCAGCGCGCTCCGCAGGCGCACCTGCGCGGCATCAGTCGCTTGGGCGAGCGCGCTCAGGCGGCGCACATCGCTCCAGTTCGGCACCAAGTTGTAGAGCGTATCAGTAGCGAACACTTGGTAGGCGTACTGCGCATTGTCGACGGTGAGCGTGGTGCTGGGGCCGAGCGGCGGCCCAAGATTGTTCTGCACGGCGTACTGATGGAAGGCCCAATCGGGGCGCAGCGCCGAACCACCAGCCTGGTAGCTCGCCTCAAGCAGCACACGGCCAAGGCCGCTGGTGGGAATGCGGTTGTTGAGCAGCGCTTTGAGGCTGCGCACATCGCCCCAGTTCGGCACCTCGTTGTAGAGCGTGTCGCGTGCAAAGGGTTGATAGGCGTATTGCTTGCCCTCGAAGCTGATCTGCTTGCTTCTGCCGATCGGCATGCCCAAGTTGTTCTGCACGGCGTATTGATGAAAGGCCCAATCGCTGTTGTAGCCCTCGCCACGGCGGCGGTAGCTCTCCTCCAGCAGCATCTCGGCCAGCGCTGCCTGTTCGGGCGTGGGATTGAGGATCGGGCCGGGCGGTGGCGTAGGAGGCGGTGGTCGCTGTTGCAGCCACGCCTCGACCTCGCCGATCATCCAGCTCTTGGTGATCGCCCAGCCTGGGCAACTCTTTTGATTGGTGTAATCGCGGTGGAAGCTGAGCAACTGCGCGATCGGGATGTTCAGCCGCCGTGAGAGGCCGCCCAGCACAGCCTTGGTGTGCTCCCAGACCTGGCCGCTGGGCAATGTGCGGTCGTAATCGCCCACCACTTCCACGCCGATCGAGTACCAGAAGCGCCCACCGCTGATGCCCGAATTGCCCGTGCCAGCGTGCACACCCACGTCCTTCATCGGCGTGAACAGCCAAATGCCATCGGGGCCAACGAAGATGTGCGGAGCCGCTTGCCAGCCCTTCTCGGCGTAGTAGCGCTGAATGGCGCGCATTGATTGGAGGCCCGACCACTGCGCTACGGTTGGTATCCACGTGTGATGCAGCACGACTCGGGTGGGGGCGATCGTCCCGAATTGGTAGTTCGCCACATAGGCTAACCACTCTGCGGAGGAAAGCCGGCGCCCGATCATCGGTGGAGTACCAGTCGTCGCGTCGTTGGTCGTCATAACTTCCTCCGAATGTGGTGGGAAGCGTGAGAGTGGGAAGTGTACGTAGTACGGACGATCCTAGCACAGCGATTCGGCGGAGTCAAGCCATCCAGAGTGTAAGCGAAAACAGGTCTACTCATACAACGGCAGAACAGGATTCAGTATCACCCGCTCATCAAAATAAATCTCATCTGTGAAATCTGTGGATAGCCCTGTCCCTTCAAAACCAAAATGGAGCCGCCGAAGCGACTCCATCTCGAAATGTCTACGTAAACGCTAGTAGGTGCGGGTCAAGCTGCCAACCACGCGTCGGATACCATCGACCGTATTGCGGGCAGCGCCCAAGTACACCGTATAGACCGAAGCGCGACCGATCATCAGCGGGGCGGCGATCAGCAGCATCAACACCGCTGGGATGTACCAGATGCCACCCAGCGGCGGGAAACCGCCACGCCCAAGGAAGTAGAAGATCAGCCCGCCACCGATCAGCGTGTTCAACAGCGCGATGTTGGAACGCTGGGCATAGGGATTGGCGATCAGATCGCGCAAATTGCCCAGAACCAGCAATATACCAGCAGTTACAGCGAAATAGCCCTCGATGCCCGCGCTAAAGAAGCTCGACAGGAACCACAGGCCCAACACAACGAGGAGCGCGATACCGATATACAAGTAAACCGGCGGAATACCAGCAAAACGCCCAGAAGGGCTTCTGCGGTAATTGCTTCCATTGCCGTTATACATTTCAACCCCCTTTGTACGGTTTATGTACCACCACGTTCTGTGTTATGGTACGTTGACTGAGGGCCGATTGTTGCAGGCATCCTCTCTCGTGTTTGCTGAGGAGCTATTCTTCGCCAAACACCGTGTGAACGCGGAACATGCCATCTTGATGCGCTGGTGCATTGGCGAGCACGCTCTCTCGTGGCAGCGACGGGCGAGTGACATCCTCACGCATCACATTCACCAAATCGGTCACCTGAGCCGTGGGCGCCACATCAGTGACATCAACTTCCTTCAGCATGTCGATATAATCAAAGATCTGCGAGAGCTGCACTCGCATCTTCTCAAGTTCCTCGGGTGCGAGTTGAAGCCGGGCCAAATGCGCCACATGCTCAACTTCTTGCGTCGTAAGTGCCATAAATCCTCCTGATGCACACGTGATGTGTTCGCACGTTGTCTGTAAGCATACCACAAGAATCGCCAAGCGGTGCAAGTTGCTCGCTACGTGCTGGTTGGCGGCGCCTCCTCTTCGCCCTGCGTCTCGGTTGTGGGCGAGGCGGCTGGATCATCCGGCGGAGGCGGCGGCGCTGGCGTTTCGGTTGGTGGTGGTTGCTCTCCACTCGGTGTTGGAGGCACGGGTGTAGGCGTGTTTGGTGGTGGTTGCGGGGTGGGTTCCTCTCCCGGCGTTGTGGGTGTTACCGTTGGCTCGGCGTTATTGTCGTCGGGCGTTGGCACCACCGGAGCGCGCAGCACCACCGTCACCTCGGGCGGCTCGGCGGTCAGCGTGAGCCCCTGCGGCAAGATGATCGTCGGGCGGATGCTGTACACTCCCGCGCCCTGGCCCTGCATGCTGATCCTTGCGATAATCTGCTGAGCGTTCAGCGATCCCAACTGCTGCGCCGTACCGCTCACCGAGACCTGAATCGTGGTTGGGTTGACCGACTGAAGCAGACCACTCGCCACATCCACCACCTCGATCGGCACGGGCAGAGTCACTTGGAATGGCCGCGAGATCGGCATAATCGTCACGGAGACCGTAGCGCTGATCGGCTCGCCCGCCAACAGCGATGTCAGGGACGGTTGGCGCAACCGCACCGTACGCGTGATCGTGGTGTTGGCCCCCTGAATCTCGACCGGGTCAGTGGAAACGCTCGATACCGCTTCGAGCGCAGTAGCACCGCCAACCAAGCGTACAAACTGCGGATCAACCGCCAACTGCGAGACCACATAGCCGCTCGCTGGCTCACCCGTAACTTGCGGCACCACTGGCACGCGCTTGATACCCGCGCTCGACACGATCGGAACGCGCACATTGACCGAACTTGGTTCGATCGTCACGCCCTCGACCTCTTGGTTATCGGCGCCCACCGCTACCAATGGGCGTGGCGAATTGTAGCTCGCCGTGCGGCCATCGATATTCACCGTAGCCCGCACCATCACCACACGCTCGACACGACTCTGAGGGCCGCGCACCAGCACACTCGAGATCGGCTGATTATTCAGCGTCAGGCTTGGGGGCTGGCTCTCGTAACTGAACGGCACGCTGCCCTGCACCTCAATAGTGAGCGGCACCGTATTGGTGATGATCTGCTCAACGCGGATCGAGAGGTAATCTGGCTCGATATCCGACACTTCTGGCTTGCGGCCCGGCACCGTCACTCGCGCGCCAACGGGCACGCTGTTCTCGCCTGGCCGCACATCGGCCAGATCGACATACGCTTGGATATCGTTACTGCTGGGGGTGACGGTTGTTTCACCGATCGAGCGCAGCGTGACGCTGATCGTTGGGAGCGTCGCGTTGGGCAGGCCGTTCTGATCCACGATCACCAAGCCGGGCGGCAACTCCTCGATGGCGACGGGTAGATCGCGGAAGTGCGTGAGGCGATCAGGGGTTTCCGTGTACGAAACGAAGATCCATAGGGCGAAGCCTAAGCCAACCGCCAGAGACAACCGTAAACCTGCTGTACGAAGCCATGTCACTTGCCATTCTCCTCAAGCGAGATCTTGAGAAGACCGGCCAACATATTACGCAACCTCGTTTCATTGAGGTAGCTCACCATCCGGCCATCGTTCATCAGCGAAATAGCGCCCGTCTCCTCCGAAACCACGACCGCAATCGCATCCGACTGCTCAGAGATACCCTTAGCAGCGCGGTGCCGTGTGCCATAGCGGCGCTGGCCCACCACATCCTCGCTGAGCGGTAACACCACATTCGCCGCCAGAATGCGATTGTTGCGGATGATCACCGCCATATCGTGCAGTGGCGAGTTGGGGTAGAAGATGTTCATCAGCAGTGGCACCGCCAAGCGCGAATCGATGATCACGCCACGGTCGGCGTATTCCTGTAGGCGCGTCTCGCGTTCGAGCACCATCAGCGCGCCGATGCCTTGCTGCGACAGTTGCTGTGCGGCACGCGACACGCCAGTGATCGTCTCAAGCAATTCGGAACGGTTGGCACGACCAAACGAGCGCCCAAACAGATCGTTGGTGCGCCCCAACGATTCGAGAGCGCGGCGTAGCTCAGGTTGAAATAGGACGGGGATTGCTACAATCAATGCCGGCTGGAGAATATTGGTCAACAGCCAATTCAGCGTTTGAAGCCGCAGCGCCGAGCCGAGAAAGATTGAAATCGCCAGCACAATGCCAATACCACGCAGCAATTGCACGGCACGGGTGCCACGAATGACTCCCAGCAGCCAGTAGAAGATCAGCGAAACGATCGCGATATCCAGGAGCGGGAGAGGATCGACTAGTGGATTCAGTCGATCAAGAAACCGCAGTATCTCAGACATACGTAACTATTGCTGTTTGAAGAAGATGAAGATCGAGAAGCCCAGAGGATCATCGTGAGCAGAAATGGCAGTATAGTCGATCGTCTTCGTTCTTCGCAGATCCTCTCAAGGTTTGTGTGTAGGCCCAGCCACACAATTACGTCTGGGCCTGCTGCTGTTGCTTCTGTTCGAGCATCCGCTTTGCCGCTGCCACCAGCGCCTCGACACGATCGGTGTCGATATTCGGCATCTTCAGCATGCGGGTATAAATGCGATACGCTTGCTCGTGTTCCTCGCGGCGCATCAGCACATCGCCAAGCTGGTAATACGCATCGATGTCGTTGCGATCCAAGCCGATGATCTGGTGCAACTCGGCGATCGCGTTATCGAAATCGCGCTGTTGCAGGAAGATCTTGACGATCTGCTTCTTCTCGGCGATGGCCTCGCTGGTGCGCGCAGCCAACGTGTGCATCAACGCCAGCCACTGGCGGGCATCGATATCGTTTGGCGCGATCTGCACAATCTTATCATAGATTGCGCGGGCCTCGTCTTGCCGCCCCAATGTCCAATGGATCTCGGCGATCTGTTGCAGGCTTGAAACCGCATCCTTGATCTGGCCAGCCTTGCGTTGCTGCTCGGCCACCCGCGTCAAACCCTCGATACCTTTATCCAAGATACCGCGCCGGATATAGAGCCGCGCCAGCCGATTCCCCAGTGGGATGCTGTTCGGCGCAAGCTTTGCGGCGTATTCCAGCGTTTCGATCGCGCGGTCGAGGTCCTGGCGGCTTTCGTAGTAGGTCGCCAACTCATCGAGCTGTGCCAACGCCTCGTTCAGTTTGCCTTGGCGGAAGTAAATATCGGCCAGCTTCGTGTAGATCGCGCGGTCGTAGGGCAGATGCTGTTTCGCTTCGCGCAACGCCTGTTCGGCCCCCTCCAAATCGTCGGAGGCGGCGTATGCCTCGGCCATACGGCGCACCAAGTCGCCTTGCGAGAGCGGCGTCGAGAACGGGTAGCGCGCGGAGGGATCGACCTTGGGTGGCGTTTTGGGGGCCACCGCTTGGCCCTTTTGCAACTGCGCGAGCGCCTCGTTGGCTTGGCCCTGCGAGATGTAGCTGTCGGCCATCGCCTGATGGATCAGCACACTCGGCAACAGCGGGTCCTCATCATCGTCGAGCAGATCGAGCGCCTGTTCGAACTCCAGCAACGCCGACGGGTGCTGGTTAGCTTGCTGCTGGATGATACCGAGGATATAGTGAAGGATCGGCTCATCGGCGAACAACAGCGCCGATCGATACTCCGACTGTACCGCGCTCATCTGCTGGGGCTGCTGCTTGAGTTGATCAAGCAAGGTCGCCAGCGACTGCCAGATCGCGTCGGGCTGGTCGCCCATCAGCGCAAGCGTCACATTGATGCGGGCGATGTTCGTCAGGTCGCTCTGGTCGAGTTCGAGCGCGCGCCGGAACTCGTTGAGCGCGGCATCGTAGCGTTCGAGCTTGAGCAGACCTTGGCCGTACTGCGTGCGCAGAGTGGCGTTGTTGGGCGCCCATTGCAAGCCGCGTCGGTACTCCTCCAGCGCCTTGTTGGTTTGGCCCATACGGAAGTATGTCGAAGCGACCACAGCCAACTGCTCGGCAGCCTCGTCGGGGCGATTATCGTTCTTGAGCAACTCGGCCAAGCGCAACCGGGCGTTGATGGTATCTGGCGAAAGCTCGATCAGCCGCCAGTAAACATCGATAGCCGGGCGCGGCTCGTTGCGCACCATGTAGGTATCGATCAGCAGTTGATACTTCGCCAACGCATCTTCGGGCCGACCTTCGCGCTCGTAGATCTCGCCAAGCCGCAAGTGAATCGGCAAGAAATCGGGGTTCAGCCGGATCACTTCCATACACGCATCGATCGCCGCCAGAATCAAGCCCTGCTCGATATACTTTTCGCTCGCGATCACATAGCGCTCGCAGATCTCGTCGAGCCCTTCTGTGTTGATCGGCGTTACCGGCGCAAAGGCGGGCTTTTCTGGCACTGGTAGCGCATCGAGTGCATCGAGTGGGTCGGCTGGGGGTGCCGGGGCTGCTGAGCTTGAGGCGATAAAGACGTCCACACTGCTCGATTGCTCGGTGCGATCGGGGCGCAAGAAATCGGTGATGGGCCGAATTTTACCCCACGTCTCCGGCATCGGCTCTTCGGGCGGCGGTGGCGCGGGCATGCTCGGCTCGGGCGCAGTGAGCGCGCCGGTGCCCAGCGTGCGCAGCTTCGCGAACATATTGCGTTCGGTCAGCTCCTTGGCCTTCTGCATGAACTCGTTCGCCCGTTCCTTGCCCCAGCGCTTACCCTGCAAGAACTTCGCTAAGCTCGAATAGAGTGTGGCGGCGCGAGCGATGTCGTTGAGCTGCACGTAGATCGACGCAGCGCTCTCGTACATCTGAATCAAATCTTCGGACTCGGCCTTGCCGATCGATTCGAGATCGACGAGTTGCAGGGTTTGCTCGTACTCGTTGGCCGCTTGGGGAAGTTGCCCAAGCTCCTGGTACGAGAGGCCCAAGGAGAAGTGCGCCGACAGTGCATAATCGGGGTCGTTCGCGGCGCGGCTCAGCATCTCCACGGCCTTTTGATGGTCGCCGCGATCCTGGTAGAGCAGGCCCAAGCTGTAGAACACATCGCTGCGTTCGAGGCCCATCTTCACAGCGCGCTCGTAGTGCTCGATGGCACCTTCGTTATCGCCAGCCTCTTGTCGCTCCTGGCCCATCGCCACGATCTTCTCGATCGCGAACTGCTGCGAGCGCAGATTTCCCGTCATCCCCAGCAACGGTGCGCTCGTATCGGGGCTATCCGGAGTAGCCGTGATCGTCGCTTCGACAGCTTGCGCGAGAGCCTCGTGTAGCTCCGCGATCAGCTCTTTGGCGGCGCGGTTATTTGGATCAAGGCGCAGAGCGGCTTCGGCATCCTGCACAGCTTCTTCAAGCTGGCCGGCGCTCTGACGCTCTTGGGCGATTATGAGGTATTCGTTGGCGGCCTCGTTCAGGCTACCAACGTCTTCGAGCAGGCGGGCTAAACGGGCGCGCGCATCGATATTCGAAGCACGGAGGCGTAGCACATCGCGAAGTGCATCGATGGCACGGCCTTGGAGCCGCCGACTCAACTGGAGATCGGCGAGCTGCGTGTAGGCGGCCACCGCCTGTGTAACGCTATCCATCTGTTCGTGAGTGCGAGCAATATACTCTAGGAAGAACGGGTTATTCGGATCGCTCGCACGCAACTCCTCGAAGATCTGGAGCGCTTGGGGGAATTTGCTGGTATTGAACAGTGCTACCGCAGCCGATGATCGAGCATCGGCATCTTGCGGGAATTCTTGGAGGGCACGCACTGCCTGCTTGAGCGCTTCCTCCCAATTCTTTTGCCGCGCGGCGTCGCGGCTCTGTTCCATCGCACGATCATAGAGCGCACGGTTGCCAGGCATGAATGGCCTCCCGGGTATCGGCAGGACGTCAATGACAACAGGCTACGTACAGTAGCCTGTATCAGGATGTTGCTCTAATGATAGCACAGATTAGAGTTGTAGGGGAACAGCTCTATCCCTGAAATCGTCGACGCATCCCATTGACCGGGTAGCGTTGTTGGATGCTCAGTCGCCGATAATCGCCCGCATCCATCATAATATGCTCCTCGCACAGTGCGCGATCGGACATTCGCGAGAAGATGCGCGGGTCGATATCCTCGGGCTTACGGTTGCTGGTGATGACGGTTGGCAAGGCGTCGTTATAGCGGTAATTGATGATTTGGAAGAGCTTTTCGCGTGCCCAAGGCGTGGTATTCTCGGTGCCGAGATCATCGAGAATCAGCAGTGGAACCTCGCGTATCATCTCGAAGCGATCGTCGTATTCAACCTCGCTCGTAGGGCCGAAGGTCGAGCGCAGATGGTCGAGCAGGTCGGGCACGATGGTGAACAACACTCGTGTTTGCCTTCGTAATGCCACATTCGCGATAGCGGCGGCCAGGTGCGTCTTGCCCGCGCCGTAGTTGCCGAACAGCACCAACCAGCCTTGTGGGCGTTTGGCATACTCTAAAGCGCGTAAATACGCCCTGCGTACACCGGGGATGTCGGGGCTAAAAGTTTCAAACGTTTTGTCACGAAATTGATCAAGATTGCTAATTTCTTCGAGCTCTTTGATACGTCGCTGCTCCTTTTCGGCCAGCTTGCATTCGCATGGAAAGAGCACACCAAAGTGCGGGTGACCGTAGGGCACCGCCTCTTTGTAGTATCCTGCGCCTTGGCAATGGGGGCAGACAGGCTCAGAGGTCTGATGTATCGCTTCCTCGGCGGAATAGGTCGCCATAGGTTCCGTTTGTATATTTTTCAACATCAATAGGTCGCTCGGCGCGATTCGCAGCATCTTGTCGTCCATTGGCGGCCCACCTCTCCAACACTTTTCGGATATAGCGCCAAGATCGGGCATTGGCGCGTACTGCTTCGCGGATAGCTTCTTCGAGCCAGTGCGCCGGATAGCGCTCCTCGGCCTCGCGTAATTCGTCCAACAACAACGGTGTGATCAGGCCGATATTCTGTTCGTATAGGGTGATCAGCGTTGGCCGCTCGTCGGGCCGCGTCTCGTTTGGTGCGAGCGCCGCGCCCGCCAGGCTCACACGCTCGGCCCACTGCCGATTCACGCTGGTGTTCACAACGTACCAGTTCACCGCTCGACCATCGTCGGGCAGCACCACGTGCAACAGGGTTGTGCGCTGTACGGCGGCCTCAAGCCCTTCGGCGAGCAATTCCTCGGGCGGGCGCAGCTTCGAGATCGAGCGTAAGCCTCGTCGTAGCAGCTTGTCGGCGACGAGCTCGTCCCAACTCACGCGGCGTGGTGGCGCGCCTCGTTGGCGGCTCATCCGATAAAAAATGTGCAGCGTGACCTTCAGCTCGCTGGCGAGGCTGATCTGCGGGAGGACCTCGCTAAACAGCTCCGGCGGGAGGCCAATCAGTGCATCGGTTGTGAAGCCTGTGAACGGCATGGATCATCTCGTCCTGATGCAATGGTTTGCGTCCGATGCACACAACCGCTAATCGTGCTAGCAAATTTGTTTGCATCCATTATACGTCGCGCAACGGCGTAGCGACAAGCGCATTAGATGAAATTGTCGTTGCAATCGGGCTAGTAACCGTCTGGCGAGCGATAGCTGAGATCCATAAAACGGGTGGTGCTGGCCTCAAAGCGCATCGGCACCACGCCGATGGGGCCGTTACGATGCTTGGCGATATGGATCTCGGCAATGCCTTTTTTATCGGTCTCTTTGTCGTACAACTCTTCGCGATAAATGAACATCACGATATCCGCGTCTTGCTCGATGGAGTTGTGGACGACGATATTGTTGGCTACAAAGTTGTGAAGCCCTTCGACGGTGAGATCGTAAACGGCTTCCTCTCCATCTGGCTCAATCGACACGATTTCGTCCCAGTAGATCGCGCTGTCGGTCACATCGGCCACCGTTTCGGCAAGGCTGATATCATTCGTTGTGTAGTGGATGGGTTGGCGCGGGAGATGGCAGCCATCGCCGATCATATGCCCGAGCAGCGCCACCTCAGCTTCACTCATCGTGGCAGCGAGCTCGGTGGTGGTCGGCAGCTCGCGCGGGAGCGCCAGGCGCATGCCCACCTGAAGCGCATCGAGCCGTTGCCACCCATCGATCGTCAAGAACTTGTGATTTGCCGTTGCTCGAATGCTACGACCGAGGCGCGTTGTCATGCGGTAAACTGGCTTAATGCCTGTGGAGAAGGCGCGCAACACAGGTCGTGTCTCGAATTGCCACGTATCGGTGTTGATTGCCAGCACCTCGAATCCGTGTTGCCCAACCAACTCATCCATACGACGGTAGACGCCGTGTTCGGGCAGGTACACTAATGTGTCACCTGTCAAGCAGCCCGACTCGCGTAAGTCGCTCAGCATTGGCACGTGGCTGGTGCGCCCCTCGACCGCGCGCGAGAGCTGCGACAACGCGATAACAGGCACGTTCAGCTCGCGGGCGAGCGACTTGAGGCCGCGCGAGATCTCCGACACCTCTTGCACACGGTTATCGCTGCGGCGGCCCGCCAACAACTGCAAGTAGTCGATGATGATCAGATCAACGCCAGCCTCAGATTGCAGGCGGCGCGCCTTACTGCGCACCTCCATCACATTCAGGCCGGGCGTATCCTCGATGTAGATCGGCGTCGAGGCCAAACGGCCCATCGCCTCCATCAAAATCTGCAACTCGGTATCGCGGATATGCCCAGTGCGGAGCGTATGCGTGCTGATGCCGGTATCGAGCGCCAACAGACGCTGCACCAACTGCTCGCGGCTCATCTCAAGGCTGAACACACCCACCGTGGCTTGGCTTAGCGTCGCCACGTTGTAGGCCAAGCTCAATGCGAACGACGTTTTACCGACCGACGGGCGGGCCGCCAGAATGATCAAGTCCGAGCGCTGCAGACCGCCCGTGATCTCGTCCATATCGCGGAAGCCGGTCGGCACACCCACCACCTCGCCGTGATGCTCTTGCAGATAGTTGATCTGCTCGTAGTACGTGTCGATAATCTGGCCGATATGCACGAAATCCTGGGTGGAACGGCGTTGCGAGATCTCGAACAGCGTCGCCTCGGCCTTATCGAGCGTCGTTTCGATATCCTCGTGCTCGTCGTAGCCGAGCGCGGCGATTTTGCCGCCAGCCACGATCAATTGGCGCAGCAGCGAGGTGCGCTCGACGATTTTAGCGTAGTACTCGACGTGGTACGAGGTGGGCACCGAGTCGACAAGGTCTGCGAGGTAGGCGATGCCGCCGACCGCGTCGAGCCGATCGTTACGGCGTAGCTCATCGGAGACAGTGCGAATATCAGGGGGAATGCGGGCATTGTAGCAGGCCAACATCGCCTCGTAGATCCAGGCGTGTTTCTCGAGGTAGAAAGCCGCAACCGGCAACCAGGGTGCGATCGCGATGATCGCTTCGCGGTTAATCAGTATTGAGCCAAGCGTGGCGCGTTCGGCGTCAATATTCGATGGTAGCGACTTCTCCATACGTTTTCCCCATCAACAGGTGTTTCGTCAACCGTTCATTCAGATGTTATCCACATGCCCCCTAGACACGATAATGTGCCTGCCCGGGTGGGCATGGCACATTATCACACTTCCATTTGCTGGAGGCTTTTTGAAGACGCGAGCAGGTGTAGTGCTCTGTGTCCTCGTTTATTCGGCGGTTTCGGGATCGGGCGGCAACTGGATCGCGCCTTCCTCGCCCTCGACAACCACGTTCACCAGCGGCTCGAGGCCCGTGGCCAATCGCACCTTCACGGGGTAGATACCAATGCGCTTGATTGGCTCTTCCAGGTCGATCTTGCGGCGATCGATCTCGATGTCCAACTGGCTCTGAATCTTCTCTGCGATATCGGCGTTGGTGATCGAACCGTACAGCCGATCGAGCTCGCCAACCTTAGCGGTGAAGCGCAAGGTCTGGCCATTGATGCGGGCTGCCAGAGCCTCAGCATCGCGGCGGGCGGCTTCATCGCGGCGGCGCTGAGCGGCCAAGCGCTCCTCGGCCTGCTTCACCTGACCACGGGTCGCCAGGACGGCGAAACCCTTCGGGATCAGGTAGTTGCGGCCATAACCGCCCGAAACTTCCTTTACTTCGCCGGCGCTGCCCAGCTTCTCGACATCCTGCACCAGCAGCACCTTCATTTTTGTGCCCATGTTGATTGGATTCCTTCTTCGACCCACGACGTATCGGCCTACATAGCCGACACCGGTTCAGAGGGTATATGAAAACGACCAAGGGCTATGATACCACAGCATCTCGATTGGCGTCAACGCGACCATCCGCTTGCGCGAGCGCACGCCGGATGTGAACGGAGATGCCTCGCACCGCACTAGGACGCCTTTTTTGGTGAGTGTAGTGTGTTGGCGGAGGGCGAACTCGGAGGAATTGCTACCATTACAAGTGTGTATAATATCGAATAGCTTATCGGCCAATCAGCATACGCTACTCTGTGAAAGCCCACCCCGGTAGCGGCTCGCACCAGCGCTGCCACTGTGCCGGGATGGCATCGAGTCCGTGGCGCATCACCACAATGCCGCCAACAATAGCGCAAGTCGTATCGCAATCGCCTTGACCCGCTAACGTCAGCCAGATCGCCTCCTCGTAGCTATCAAGTCGCGTTGCAGCGCACCATAACGCAAAAGGAACCGTATCCTGTACAGAGATTTGGCTGCCGTTTCCCAAAGCAATCACGGCCTGTTCCACGGAAGCGCTCGATAGGCTTTGCGCAATCAACAGTTGCTCTTTGACGATGCTCTCTGGTACGTGCTCGATCACATCGCCAAGAAATGTGTGTGGCGCAGGGCAAGCCGCTTCTCGTTGCTGCCAAGCCAGCGCAACGGCAACCGCAACGGCGATCGTGCCTGCTATCGCTTCGGGGTGCGCATGCGTGATACGCGCTGAAACGCTCGCTTGATGCCGTAGTTGCTCCAGAAGCGATCATCAGCGCTATATGCGTGTCGTCGCTCCAATGCCACTGCATCTCTGGAACAATGCGTTCACTAATGCGCCGAGAGAGTTGCCCGTGCGAGAACTCAAACAGCGCTCCCAGCGCATCGGCGGTTGCCAGACCGTATAACGCCTGTTGTGCCCGTTCTAATGCCTGCTGCATCGTTCAACCTCTACACTGTCATTGTATTGATGATACCAATGTTGAGGCAGATGGTAAACACGATACACTTTTGAAATAAAATGATGCCGCAGTTCTGTGTATAGAACCACGACATCGCAACCAACTGCTCTACTCATTTTGCTTAGTGACTGGCAGAAGCGAACCTGCTGCTTCGCCCTAGCGCAGCGCCAACGCCCGCTCCGCATCGGCGCGGCCCTGCGCGAACAGCGCATGGTGATTCTGCTCCTCATAATCGATGATCCACTCCAGCGGCATCATCTCCTGCGGGGCGATCACCGTGGGCGGCTGCACGCGCTTTAACGGCACATCCAACATATTCAGGTCTGCATCGCCCAACTGTTGCGCTGCCCACGCCAACTTCTCGGCGGCCTCGGCCAAACGGTTGCGCTGCTCCAGCATCTCGAACGCTACGCGGTACGACGCCAACAACGCCCAATCCAGCGTCAGCGACAACGCCTGCACCAAGTCCTGCGGCATCGGCTGCGTGTGGCTGCGCATCTCGTCCTCGCTAGCGTTCCACGGCGTCATCATCACCACCACGATGTCCACATCATGGTTGCCCGCCAAGTCGATCACCGGCTCCAGCGGCGTATTCGCCAGCACCGCGCCATCCCAATACTTGCCGCTGCCGATCTCCGTCCAGGGATACACGATCGGAATGCTCGACGACGCCATCAAATGCTCCAACGTGATCCTATCTGCCGGGCGGCCATCGAGTTCGCGATTGCAAAACACCCGTAGCGCGCCGCTCTGCAACTCGGTAGCGGCCAGTAACAGCGCCGGAGCATCCGGGCTGTTGATTCGCTCGAAATCCATCCACCGCCCGAGCGTGGCGCGCCACGGCGCTGTGCTCAGCAGGCTGCGGAACGGACGCGACGAAAACAGCGTCGATAAGCGGTTCAGTACGCCCTGCGTGGACATATTCGCTTCTTCCGTGGGGAACTGGAAGCGCGCCCCGCCGTGAGCATCTGAGGTGAGCACACTGCGCAACAGAAAGCGCAGTAGAGGCCGCGTCACCACTGGCAGGTCGTTCGATAAACAGTGCACATCCTCGGTGTGCATCGCTAACCAATGACGCTTCAACTGCGCGATCGTCATGCCTGATGCCAGCGCAGCCGCGTTGATCGCACCGATCGACGTGCCAGCGATGATATCTGGCCCCTTGCCATCCTCGATCCAGCCTTGCTCGATCAACGCTTCGATAACACCAATATGATAAGCACCCCGTCCGCCGCCGCCGGAGAGCACAAGAGCTTTTTTGGTTGCCATAATCGTTCCCCACGAGATCGTTATGTTTGTTCGCCTGTTTATCTAAACGTAGTTGGGCAGATAATTTCGCGCACTGCTCGTTTTGGATCGGCGAAGCAAAACCGACGGCACAGAATCTGCTTATTTCTCCATCTTGGTACTTCAACACACAACGTGATCATAGTGCGTCACTACACATCAAGGTGTGATTAGGGCCAGATCACATCGTTGCAGCCGTTTCGTTGTGTAAACCACTATTTGGATTCTTCCTGAAGTAGCAAAGAGGTTTGTATGGCAGTTAAATTCGATCAGCACGTCGATATCGACGCACCACCCGACAAAGTGTGGTCGATCATCACCAACCCCAGCACCTGGCCGCTCTGGCTCTCCGATATCACTGGCAACCCCAATCTGGCAAGTCTCACCGAGGGCGCGACCTTCCAATGGAGCGGCAACGGCGAGGATGGCACTGGCTCGGTGGTCAGCGTGAACACCAAAGCCTACAGCTTCCAAATCGTTACCCAATCCGGCGGTCGCCCCGTCACGCACACCTTCGACATCGATCGCAGTGGTGGCTTTTTAGGCATTGGCGGCAACGATTCGCGCCTGAAATACACGATGGAATACGACCCACCCGGCGGCTTTATCAGCGACTTTGTGGCGGGCGGCAACCCCAAGGATGCCATCAAAGTTAAAAATACCCTTCAAAAAGTACGCAAGCTCGCCGAAGGCAACTAAATCACCTTTTTGCATAAATAGAGAAAGGGCACTCACATGGGTCTCATTGCAACACTGATCATTGGCGCATTGGCTGGCTGGATCACCGGGCAACTGATGAGCGGCGGCAGCTATGGCCTGTGGCTTAATTTACTGCTCGGCATCATCGGCTCGATCGTCGGTGGCTGGTTGACATCCATCTTCATCGGAGTTGATCTCGTCTCCGGCCTCAACCTCACCACGCTCGTTGTCTCCGTCATCGGTGCGGTGGTCGTCGTTGCGGTCTATCGCCTGATCACACGCCGCTCGCTCACCTAGCGGCACACTATTGCGTAAACCAAAGGGCCAACACCGTTGTGGTGCTGGCCCTTTTGCTATTCCCAACCAGCTCGTGGTAACCCCTGGTTAGTTTATTCTTTTGAAGAAGAAGCGCAACCGCAAATGCATCGCTCGTCGCTTTGGCGAACATACGGCGTGTTTAACGTTGGCGCGCTTGACTGATGGTGCTGCTCGCGCGCCTTCAACCTGCTTGCGCATCGCTATCGCTCTACGGCAGGCGCAACATCGTCAGCAGAGCGACCTCCGGGCCATCGAGCGCCGCGTCGGCGGCCACCCCCTGCGTGATCGGCAAGCGCGCCCCGCTCGCCATATCGTACAGCCCCAACACCAGGCGATACTCGCCCGGTGGCAGATCGGCAGGCAACGCCATCGGCAACGGCACCGCGATCTGGCGGCCCGGCTGCCACGCACTCGTCGGCGGGTAATCGGCGCCACCGGGCACAACATCGATCCCCGCGACGCGCTGGCCGTTGGCATCGAGCAGCCGCACAAACACCATCACATCCTGCTGCAGCGGCGCGCGCACATCCCACGCTGGCGTCACCACCACCTGCTGCCCATCCTGCTCGATCGAGACGCCGCGCAAGCGCAGCGCATCGGCCCACTCGAAATCGAGCGGATGCGTGAACGGGCGCGGCAGCTGGTAGATCGTCGCGTAGTCGATGCCATGGATGCGCACCGTATGTAGGGGAACTGTCTGTTGCAACTGCGCGTAGAGTTGCGGATTGGCCTCGCGCTGCACCGATTCGAGGTACACCACCGCATAATTAGCGGGCATACGCCCGAAATCATCGACATCGCGCACCAACACCGGCACGAACGGCTGCAACGTGGCCCCCAACGCCGAGAGCACTGGCCCGTAGCCGATATCGGGCTGCTCGGCCAGCCACGCGCCGACCTGATCCATGCCCTCGCCCCAACCGATCAGCAGATTACGCTCGGCGGCAGGGCCACCACCGAGCAGCGGGTTATAGTAGCTCAGGTAGTACGGGTGAAAGAACGCCAGATTGCTCGCCAACAGCGCGCCGATCAGCGCCACCGCCACGATGCCGCTCGGGCGGAGCCACCCCGTTAGCGTAGGCGCGAACCGCGCGACACCACGGGCCAGCAATCGCCCCAACGCCGCCAAGCCCGCCGCCGCCAGGATCTCGATCGCAGGCCAGGTCGGCAGCACGTAGCGGTCGAACTTCTTCGGCCCCAGCGTCATCACCAGCGTCCAGAACGCCACGAACGCCAGGAGCGCCCATAGGTTGCGCGCCTCGTGTGGGGCTTCGGCGCTGCCATTCGGCTCGTTCGCACCTGTTTTGCCCCGCCAAACCCGCACAGCTCGCCACAGCAAGAGGCTCGTGGCCAACAGCCCGAACAGCGTGGCCGGCGTCATGCGGAACAGGTTGACGACCGGGTAGAACAGCGGGCCAGGATCACCGACCGCCTGCCCCAAGAAGAACTGCCCGTCGCCGTTCGGTCGCCCGCCGTTCGAGAGGATCTCGTCGGTGTAGGAGTGCAGTGCGTGCCCAGCGCTCACCCAGAGTGCGGGCCACAGCGCAATCACCACCAGCAATGCGATGCCCAGCCATGCCACGTAGAGCCGCACCGAGCGCCACAGCCGCACCAGCACCTGGCGCGACCAAGGCTCGTTCGGGTCGAGCCCGGGCAGCAGCACAAACAGCAGCAGCCCCATAAACGGCAGCGCGATCAGCGCCGGGCCTTTGGTCAGCAGCGCCAAGCCCATGCAGGCTGCCGAGCCGATCAGCGGGCGCCACGCGATGCGCTGCGGGTCTGCGCAGGCCAACAGCATCAGCAACAGGCTAAAAGTGACGAACGAGGTGAGCAGCGCATCGAGGTGCAACAGGCGGGAGTGGGCGATCAGGTAGGGCGCGGTGGCCCACAATAGGCCTGCCAGTAGCGCCGTGTTCGGGCGCACCAAGCGCCGCAGCAGCAGGTAGGCGGCGGGCACCAGCGCGCTCTGCAGCACCGCTGCGGGCAGCCGCAGCCAGGATAAGTGCTCCACCGCATTGTTCACGGAGGCCCAGCCGTTCGCCACGGCGGTGCGCTCCAGCCAGAGGCCCAGGCTGCCCAGCCACATCACCGTCACGCCCGGGTGCCCGGTCTGGTGCGTATCGCTCCACTGGCGGTTGGCGAGCGCGTAGACGAAGCGCTCGGTGCGTCCGATCCAGTGATACACCTCGTCGGTGGTGGCGAAGTCGGCCAGGCCCGTCACGCGCGGCACCAGCGCGAGCAGGCCCAGCGCGAACGCGAACACATACACCCAAGCGCGATTGGCTTGGTGCACATTTTCTGGTTGAGATGCGGCGATACGGCGTGTCATTGCGGCGGCTATTGTAGCACAACCCGCAGCGCTAGCCGACCACCGCGATCACCACAATCCCCAGGAAGATCAGCGCTGAACCCGCGGTGCGCAGCAGGCCGAAGCGCTCGTTCAGCCAGAACCAGCCCGCCAGCGCGCCGAACACCACGCTGATCTCGCGGATGGCCCCCGCGTAGCTGACGCTCGAAATGCGGTACGCTTGCAGCACAAACAGGTACGCCAACATCGTGGCGATGCCGACCATCATAATGCGCAGCCAATTGGTCCGCCACTCCTGCACCACCGCCTGACGCCCGTAGCGCATCAGCATCGGCGGTGTCAGCATCGCGGCGGTGATCAGCATCACCAGCACGATGTAGGGCAGCGGCTCGGTGAGGCGCACCGCCGCGCCGTCGATGGCGGAGTAGATCGAGATGCAGCATGCCACGCCGAGCGCGGCCAGCATACCTTTGATATTCGGCGGCGCACTGCTGCGCTGGCCGAACCAGGCCGCGCTACCCACCACCATCAGGCCGAACACCAGCAGCGCCAAGCCGAGGATGCCCAGTCTGGTTAGTTTTTCGCCGAGGAAGAGCACCGCCCAAAGTGCGATCAGCGCCGGAGCAGCGCCGCGTGCGAGGGGATATACCAGTGAGAAATCGTTCTTGCCGTAGGCGTAGGTCAAGGCGAGGTAGTACACCAATTCCACCAAGGCGCTGGCGATCAGATAGGGCCAGATCTCGGGGGGGAAGGTCATATCGCGCAGGACGAACGGGGCGAAACAGAGCGGGCCAACCACAACGGCTAGCCAGGTAAACACCTGCTTCTCGCCAGCCCGTTTGACCAAAAAGTTCCAGCCCATATGAAGTGCAGCGGCGGCTAGTAGCAGCGCGAGTGCAGTGATTGACACAAAAACTCCTTACTCAATGTTGTGATGAGTTGAAACGGCTTTTCTCCGGCGACAGTCGTTTGCCAAAGTCTGTCTTGATGATACCGTATTTTGCCACATTGATAGTTGGGTAAGAGAATGAGTATGATGTCGTACTTAATCCATTTGGAAAATTTTACGGTACAATCAAGCCTGCGGCAGCAAACGATGATCTTTAGGCAAAACAATGTGGAGGCTCCGCATTGGCAGAACCTCCACATCGAAATAGCGTTTATCGAAGGTTAGCGCAGTCGCGTGACGGCGGTCGTGATCGCTATCACCATGTAGATCATCATCATCAGGCCGCCGAAGAGCGCGAACGGCAGCGTGCCCAACGCGATAGCAGTGCCCACCGTGATCTGCATAGCGCGGCCACGCTTCAGTTTGGTGAAATAATCGACGATCCGCACGATAAACTCGGCGATCGCCGGGCCAACCATCATCAGAATGAAGATTAGGAAGAAGCCCGAGCGCCCCAGAAACATCGACAGCAGGAAGGCGACCACTGCGGAGGCCACAAAGCCGACCACGCCGCCGATAATGATATCCTTGGCCGTGACTTGGTAGTTTTTGGGCCGTCGGGCGCGCCGATCGTCGGGGCAGAGCTGGCCAACCGGCGTCATCGTGGCGCACTCGCCGCAGATCGGGCGGCCACACTGGATGCAGTGCAGACCCGTCTCGCGGTCGGGGTGGCGATAACAGTATTCAACCTCTGGCTGTGCGGCGGCCTCGGGTGCGCCAAGCAGCGGCGAAGCATCGCCCGAGGCATTGCGCTCCTCGCGGCGCTTCGAAGGCGCAAGTTGCAGCCCTTCGCTGATCAGCTTCTCGACATAACGCAGACTGGCCTGTGCTTCAGCATTGTCAGGGTCGATTTCGAGCGCGCGTTGCAGGTGCGAGCGCTTCTCCGACAGCAGCGGCGTCACGCTGCCCAACCCGATCCATCCCTCGACAGAGGTGGGATCGAGCTCGGTGGCTCGGCGAAAACTGGCGCGCGCCGCGAAGGTATCACCCGCCAAGGCGGCGGCTCGGCCTTCCTGGACGAGCTGCTGAACTTCGGTGGCGGTCGACTCTGTCATGCTTTCCTCTCCATCCTGTCTGATGTGGTGCTGTTATGTTCCCCTGGCAAGCCGCAATTGTGGCGTGCTGATGCGCAGAACACCCTTCATTATACTGAGCGAGCCATATCTTTGCAACGCTCGGGCCGCTACCAGGAGCGAATACGCACTGTTGAGGCGATGTGAGAGGGATGATCTCACTGAAGAGATGAAAAATGCAGATTGGCGCAGTGCAATTGCACCAATCTGCATCTATCGACCGTTAGGCTCGACCGTTAGGCGCCGCGCTTGATGATGTCGAGCATCTCGGCGACGCGCGTCACCTTCACGCGGGGGCGGCCCTGCTCGGCGCCGCGGGCGGTCTCGTAGGCGTCGAGCACCTGCCAACCATCATACGTGACGTAATCGGGCTTGACGCGCTCAAGCAGCTCCACGATCTTCGCGGGGTCGCGGTTCTCGTCGGCGATCGGCGTAAGGTTCGGCAAATCTTCGATCATCGCCGCCACCGTCGAGACTGCATCGGGCTTGTTGGTGCCGATCACGCCGGAGGGACCGCGCTTAGCCCAGCCGACCACATATTCGCCGGGAACAACCTCACCGCCGCTGGTGCGCACCACGCGCCCCGCTACATTGCTGATCGTATTGGTGGCTTCGTCGAACGGCACGCTTGGCAGCGGCACGCCACGGTAGCCCACCGAGCGCAGCACCAAGCTCGCATCGAGCGTCTCGTACTCGCCGGTGCCCTTGGCCCGCAGCCCGCCGTTCTGATCGAGCACCAACACATTGCGCTCGATGCGCACGCCCGTCACGCGGCCATTCTCGCCCAACACCTCCACTGGCGAGACGAGGAAGCGCATCGTGATGGTGCGCTCACCCTGCCAATCGGTGCGGCTCGCAAACGAGCGCAGGATCTCGACGTTGCGCTGCGCGATCTTATCGTTGGCGAGCGCGGCCTGACTCTGCTCGTCGAGCTCCAATTCCTCGGGGTTCACCTTCACGCGCACCCCGTCAAGCTCGCCAAACTCCTTCACCTCGGCATTGGTGAAGGCTGCCTGAGCGGGTCCGCGCCGCCCGAGCACCACCACCTCGCGGATGTTGCTCTTGCGCAGTTGCTCCAGCGCGTGGTCCGCGATGTCGGTTTTCGCCAGTTCGTCGGGGTTCGTCACCAGGATGCGCGCCACGTCCATCGCCACGTTGCCGTTGCCCACCACCACGGCTCGCTCGCCCGAAAGGTCGAACTCGAAGTCGCGGTAATCGGGGTGGCCGTTGTACCAGCCGACGAAGGCGGTGGCTGGGAAGCTGCCCACCAGATCCTCGCCAGGGATGCCCATCCGTCGGTCGGAGGGCGCGCCAACCGCGTACACAATTTGGTCGTAGTACTTCTTCAGATCTTCGTGATGGATATCGGCGCCAAAAGTGACATTGCCAAAGTAGCGCACATTGGGATTTGCCGCAATTTTATCGTAAATGCGGGTAACAGCTTTGATCGACTGATGATCGGGTGCGACACCTTCGCGCACCAAGCCAAACGGTGTGGGGAATCGGTTGATGAAATCGATGGTGCAGACAAGGTTTTTTTGCTTAAGCAACGCTTCTGCGGTATAGAAACCTGCTGGGCCAGCGCCAACGATTGCGACACGCAACGGTCGCTCGCTCGTTCCAAGAGTTTGATCCATAAGAGTGTATATTCCTTTCGCCATGCCCATGTTTGTGATAAATAACACGTTCCTCTGAACGATACCACGATGAAGGAAGACTGTCAACGCAGTAATCGGAGTCCAAGGCATGTCAATGCGTTAGAAGCGCTATTCGAACACCCCCGATCGACGACGAAATCGGCGTTTGAATTGTGTAGCGGGGCAATTCATGCGGATAACGCCAGTTACATGCGCCAAAATGTGATGAAATACACAAATCGGCGCTAAAACAGCGCATTGGTGGCGTTGCGAGAGGGGCAGGTGATGGTGTTAGACGGGCGGCCACGGCACATTGTGGCCGCGCCCTGGCTCGGGGTGTTTGCCTCGGCGGATGAGGCGTTCGAGCCGTCGATGGAACGCCTGCACCTCATCGGGCGCAAGCAGTTGCTCAAGGGCTTCGATCAGGGGATCGCGTTGCTGGACACGCTCTTGGAGGGCGCGCAGGTCGTTCATGATCGCCGGATCGATCGGCGAGCCAGCGAAATCCCAGATCACCGTGCGTAGTTTTGGCTCGGCGTGGAAGCAGATGCCGTGGTCGATGGCCCACAGGCGGCCATCGCTGGCCTTCAGGCAGTGGCCGCTTTTGCGGTCGGCGTTATTAGCGATCACATCGAACACCGACAACCGCTCGATCACCGCATCGTAGCCACCTTCCTCCTGCATTGTGAACAGGTGCGCCTCGTGATCGGCATCGATGTACAGTTGCACGGAGCCGATCCCGTGAGGGCCATCGCGCAGCACGGTGGGCGGAACTAAGCCCCAGCCCAGCGCCTCGCTCAACAAGTAGGCGGCCACCTCGCGTTGGCAGAGCGTGCCCTGCGGGAAGTCCCATAGCGGGCGCTCACCACGGCGGGGTTTGTAGACACCTAAACCTTGTATGCCTTCGTGCTCGATGAGGACGAGGAGCGTGTAATTGCTACTCCAGGGCAGCATCCCCTGAATCGAAAGCTCGCCATTGCTGAGAAGTTCGAGCACTTGGGCGATGCTCAGTTGGCTGGGCTGGTTACTATCCATATTGTGGCGTTACTAGTTCATCTGGGGGCAGAAATGCCCAGTCGGGTCGATCGGTCGGCCACAGTTTCCGCAAATTTTGCGACCTTGCGCCACCACACGGGCGGCATGTTCGCTGAGCATACGCATCTGGTCGCGGGTGGCGCTAAAGCGAGCGGTGGGCGGCACTTCATCATCGGAATCCGCATCGCCCTGCACCACCAGGATCACCATATCGCGGTCGCTATCGTAGCCCAAGCCCATTTGGGCGATCCGGAACTTCGATTCGAGCGGTTCCTCAAGGCTCATATCGCTTACCTGCATCATATCGTCGGACGATGAGAGCAGGGGGTTTTTATCGACCAGATCTTCGAGCAGTTGGTTGATAGCTTGAACGAGTGCGCTGATCTGTTCTTTCTCTGCGATCAGCGAGATCAATTCGCGATCACGGCGCGCTTGCAAGTAAAAGACGCGCTGCCCAGGAACCCCAACCGCGTGGGCGGTGATTCGCGTTACGGGATCGAAATCATAGGTAAACTCAGGCATATCGAAATCCTTTGCCTGTTCTCCAATGAACAGTGTCTCTAATAGCCATCTTTGGCGTTGAGACAAGCTGTTTCGAACGGTCAAGCTGTAATACGAGGCTACGAATTACTTGCGACTCCGTTGGTTGGGACTTCCTGCGAGTTTGGCGTTTCCGAGGTTGATGCCGCAGGAGGCGGAGCGCTTGTTGGGGCCTCGGTGGTTGTGTTGGACTGTTCGGCGGCTGGTTCGGGTTTGGGTTTCAGGTGATCAAGGGAACCAGTGTCGTTATACGCCAACAGGCGTGGGCCCATAGGTGTGAACGCCAGCGCCGAGACCGAGCACGGGCTGATCTCTAAGCGTTGGAACAGATCGATATGCATCCCAATGTAGTAGGCGATCGCAAGTTTGATGATATCGGCGTGCGAGACGACAGCGATGATCCCTTTTGGATGCTGAGCACGCAACGCATCGAGCGTGGTCACCATTCGTATTTGGGCTTCGCCAAGCGTTTCGCCGCCAGGGAAACGCGTGCCGCTCGGGTAGAATTGAACGCCAGGCCACAACTCGTGCTTGTAGAGCTCTTTCAGCTCGGCACCTTGCCACTCGCCGTAACGGACCTCGCCGAGCCCTTCGACGATTCGTAACGGCAAGCCACGCGATGCCGCGATAGCCTGTGCGGTTTCGACTGTTCGTTCAAGCGGGCTGGTATACAGAGCATCGATTGGGAGGTGGGCGAGCCGTGCTGCCATTGCGATGGCTTGACGACGCCCTTCTTCGTTCAGATGAACACCTGGTGTCCATCCGGCCAAACGCCCATGTACCCAGTCGTTCACGCCATGGCGAATCAACAACAGGATGGTCACATGTGCTCCTTTGGTGGGCGGTTTTGTGCTATCACGTATGATACCACACTTCAGCGGCCTTTGGCCAAACTGCCAGGCGTCGGCTCCGTTCGCATCGGCATAGTACCCGCTTCGGTTTGCCGATGGATGTTGATGCTGCCCTCGTGTGCTATAATCACCTCGCCGTAGCAGAGTGAATGGTGAGCGCTACACGTGATGCTGAATGCGCTACTCAAGCCGCCAGCATGCCCGTGTGGCCGATGACGAGGCTTTTATAAAGACTATGACAAAACGCTTTGATACCCGAACGTTCCTGTTGATTATGGGCGCAGCCGTGCTTGGCGCTGTGTGGGCCATCTATAATCGAAGCCTGACAGAACCGCCCTACGACCCCGGTCGCGAGTTTCGCCCATTGGTGTGGGTGGCCTTCGCAACGCCCTTCGCCACGTTTTGGGGCTGGTTCTTCGCGCGTAAGGCCGAACGTTGGTGGGCAGCGTTTGTCTGCTTCTGCATCTACTTCTTCTCGCCATTCGTGGCGGCCCGCTACGAGTCGTGTACCGTATTGCAGGGCCATTTCAGCCTCGCCGATTGTTTCGTGAACACCGCCCAAGCCCAAGAAGCTGCCAACAACAGCGGCCATGTGATCTACTTCCAGGTGATCGTAGTGATTCATCTGATCGCAGCGCTGATTGTGGCTTTGCATCGCGCCCGAAGTCGTAGTACAATTCCAGAGCAGCCAGATGCCCCCATCGCGAAGCCGATCGGGTAGGCAGTAGCCCCACTGGCTTGTATTTCATCGGCACAACGCAGCTCACAACGACAACATGGCGAAGTCTCACTAGCACCATCCACGTCCGCTGGTACTGATAACGAGGTCTGTTATGGCTCGGCGGACGCATACGGGTATTCGTGAGTATCTCGAACAGCAGGAACGCAAACAACTCTCTCCACTGGCCGCATTTAGCGATGCAGTGGTGCGCGAGCGGGATGAGCCAGAATCGCCAGCCCGCACACGCTTTCAGCGCGATCGAGATCGAATTCTGCACTCCAAGCCGTTTCGGCGCTTAAAGCATAAGACGCAGGTTTTCATCGCTCCCGAAGGCGATCACTATCGCACTCGGCTCACTCATACGCTCGAAGTGACGCAGATCGCCCGCACGGTGGCGCGCGCCCTGCGCCTCAACGAAGACCTCGTCGAGGCGATCGGCCTTGGGCACGATATCGGTCACGCGCCGTTTGGGCATGCTGGCGAGGCCGCGCTCTCGCAGGCGCAGGGTCACTCTTTCCGCCACAACGAGCAGAGTCGGCGGATTGTCGAGGTGCTCGAGAAGAATGGCCAAGGGCTGAACCTGACCTACGCCGTGCGCGAGGGGATCTACCTGCATTCGAAGGCGCGCCGCGATATTATGGCCACGGCTTGGGGCGTGGCGAGCACGCTGGAGGGCCAGATCATCAAAATCGCCGATTCGATCGCCTACATCAACCACGACATCGATGATGCGTTGCGCGCTGGCCTTCTCGCGCCGAGCGACCTGCCTCGTGAGGCGATCACTGTGCTCGGCGCCACGCACTCCGAGCGCATCAACACCATGGTCTGCGATCTGATCGATTTCAACTGGTGGGTTGTCGATGGGGAGGGCGCGCCCGATCCCCCACTGCTCAGCCTTAGCCCAGAGATACTCGAAGCGACGAACGCCCTACGCGAATTTATGTACCGCTCGGTGTACTTGGGCTCGCGCGCCAAAGAGGATGATAGCAAGGTGCGCGTGGTGATCGAGATGCTCTATTCGCACTTTATGAAGCATCCCGAGCAACTTCCCGAGGAGCTATTGCGTATCAATCGAGAGCGGTCCGAGCCGATCCAACGCGCTGTGGTCGATTACGTGGCGGGTATGACCGATCGATACGCCATCAAGGTGTTTCGTGATCTCTATGTGCCCCGAACGTGGAGCGCCTAGCCGCCGATCTGCCATCGCTAGGCTGCGACAAATCCGCCAGAGCCGATGAGATCATGCTATACTAAATGATAAAGCACCACAAACACACAGGTGCAACGAGCTTGGTGTTGCTGTATTTTTGGTAACATCGGCAAAGTATCACCATCCATCTGGCTCCTAGGGTAGCGTGTTCCGCTTCCATATGGTGCGGTTGTACTGCTGAGAACAGCGGTTGAAGGCGGCATGCCATCAGCCGGAAAGTTCTAATGGCTGTCCTATGTCGACTGTTAGCGACCAAATCAAAGAGCGAATTGATATCGTCGAGTTTATCTCGGCGCATGTGCAATTGCGTAAAAGTGGGCGCAACTTCGTGGGTTTCTGCCCGTTCCATCCGAACACGCGTACCCCGGCGTTCTACGTGTTCCCCGATACGCAGAGCTATCATTGTTTTGGTTGCAAAGCCTCTGGCACGGTGTTCGATTTCCTGATGCAGCGCGAGGGCCTCGATTTCCGCGAGGCGCTCGAACAGCTCGCCCAGCGCGCTGGTATTCAGCTGCACGAGCGCACCGAGCAAGAGGTGCATCAGGATCAACTGCGCACCCGTCTGCTCGAAATCAACAGCGCGGCGGCGGCGTTCTTTCACCATATGCTGGTCAAATCGCCGCGCGGCGAGGCGGCCCGTGCCTACGTTAACAAACGCCAAATCGATCAATCCACCCTCGAGGCCTTTCAACTCGGCTACAGCCCGGGCGAGTGGAGCGCTCTGCTCTCGTACTTGACCGACCGCAAAGGTTTTGAGCCGGAGGAGATCGAGGCGGCAGGCTTGATCATCAAACACGAGACGCGCGGCTACTACGACCGCTTCCGCGATCGGTTGATGTTCCCGATCCGCAACCAGAAGGGCGAGGTGATCGCGTTTGGTGGTCGCTCGCTAGGCGATGCGCAGCCGAAGTATATGAACTCGCCGCAGACGCCGCTGTTCGATAAGAGTCGCGTGCTGTACGGCCTCGACCTGGCTCGCGATGCTATTCGCTCAAGCGATTCGGCGGTGATCGTGGAAGGCTACGTCGATGTGATTATTGCGCATCAGTATGGCTTCCGCAATGTGGTCGCTCCGCTCGGCACCGCGCTGACAGCCGAGCATGTGGGGGTGCTGAAGAAGGCCGCGCACACCATCTATCTGGCGCTCGACGCCGATGCTGCGGGCATCCGTGCCACGCTCAAAGGCGTGCAGGTGCTGCAAGAGAATCTCGATGGCCACGATGTGCCCGTGCCGACGCCGCAGGGCTTCATCAGTTGGGAGCGCGAACTCAACGCGGTGATCAAGATCATCGCCATGCCCGATGGCAAAGACCCCGACGAGGTGATCCAGGCCAATCCCGACCAGTGGCGCGCGTTGATGGACGGTGCCCGCCCGGTGATGGATTTCTACATCACCGCGCTCACCGCCGATCTCAACTTGCGCGATGCCAAGGGCAAGGCTGAGGCGGTTTCGCGCTTGGCCCCGCTGATCGCCCAGGTTGCAAATCCGATCGAACGGGCGCACCATATTCAGCAAGTGGCGCGTTTAGTTCAAATAGATGAGCAAATTGTGCGCGAAGCGTTGCCAAATCAGGCACGCCCGAAGAAGCCGAGCGGCATCCAGTTCCGTGCGCCGAGCGATACGCCCGCCAAGGAAGATTACCTATTGGGATGGATGTTGCGCTTCCCAACTGCGCGTACTGCTGTGCAGGAAAAGCTTTGGCGCGACCTATCTGGCTTCCCACTCGTCAAAGAAGTGATCGATGATTCGGTGCTTGGCCTGCTCGATCGGATCGAGAATCGCCTGATTTGGCAGGCTTGGTTGCAGCAACCTGAGGGTAGCGACCTCAACCTGTGGGTGCAAACGCTCGACGAACCATTACACGAACAAGCGCAACGCGTGTTACAATTAAACGTTCCTGAAGCACAGTTGTATCGCTACGTCAACGATGCCCTAGAATGTGCTACAATCCTACAGCGGGAACGAGCGCTGCAGTGGAAGGATCGACTCAAGCAGCAACTGATGGTTGTGACCGATCAACAAGAGCAACTGCAACTACTTGAGCAACTAGCACAGCTCAAAGAATACATCGACAGTATTAGCACACCCAGGCGCAGCACAACCTATCCAGATCTCCATCGCTTTCGTATTGCCTAGTGCATGGTTCTTGTCTCCTAGTGGTACGGCCATTTCGCAAGGCGCTTCGATGGTGTTGTGGCCACATCTCGATATACTGAACGTACGGTGGTCTCCTGCGGAGGTTTTATGGCGAATCAGAAAGACACCATGATCGATGAAGATTTGTCGATCGACGATCTCGGTGATGAGCTCTCAACACGCCCTGAAGAGATCGAGGAAGAGCCAAATGTAATTAAGACTCTGCAAGATCTGATCGCCATTGGCAAGCAGCGTGGCTACGTCACTGAGGGCGACATCTCTCAGCTTGTGCCAAACCCCGAAGCAGATCTTGATAAACAGGTTGAGATTCAGCAGGCGCTGGTGGCCTCGGGCATCAGCACGCGCGATGAAATGATCGTCGGCGGGTCAGAGGTCGAGCCGATCTTCGAGGACGAGCCGGATCTTGAAGATGGCTTGAACGTCGAAGGTATCAGCGTCAACGACACTGTGCGCATGTATCTGCGCGAGATCGGGCGCGTGCCGCTGTTGAACGGTCGCCAAGAGATCGCGCTCGCCCGACGCATCGAGATCGGCGATTACCTGACCGAGCGCCGCGTGCAGCTCGGCAAGGATAATAAGTGGACCGCCGATGATGTGGTGGCCATCGCCGACGATATGTACGACCACTTCCTCAAGAGTTGGCCGATCGTCGAAGATGCGCTGAAACTGCTGTACGTTGTCACCAAACAAGAGGTGCCAAACCCGATCAGCCGTGCGATGGGCCGCGATATTCTGACAGTGCAGGAGCAACTCACCTTCGAGCAGCATCAAGCCTACGATGCGAAGCGCTCGGAGTTGTTCAAGCAGCAGAAGCTTTCGGCTGAGCAGTTCGACCAAACGCTGGCCAATGTGCTGATTATCTACGAACTGCTGCCCCAAGAGATCAAGCAGCATGTCGCCGAAGGCAACGATTGGCCCACCGCTGAGCAAGCCCACGATGCGTTTGTGCGCAATCGCGATCAGATGCTGCGCGATTGGATGAAGGCGATCGAGTCAGGCCAGAACGCCCGTGAGGAACTGACCTCGGCGAACCTGCGCTTGGTGGTCTCGGTTGCCAAGAAGTACGTGGGGCGCGGCCTGCAACTGCTCGACCTGATCCAGGAAGGCAATGTTGGCCTCATCCGCGCCGTCGAGAAGTTCGATTATCGCAAAGGCTTTAAGTTCTCAACGTATGCCACCTGGTGGATACGCCAGGCGATCACTCGCGCGATCGCCGATCAGGCGCGCACAATCCGCATTCCGGTGCATATGGTCGAGACGATCAACCGTTTGATGCGCGCCAGCCGTCGCATGTTGCAGGAGCTTGGGCGCGATCCCACCGATGAAGAATTGTCGCGCGAACTGAACTTGCCGGTCGAGAAGGTGCGCGCGATCCGCAAAACATCACTAGAACCAGTATCGCTCGAAACACCTGTAGGTCAGGAGGAGGATAGCCAGCTCGGAGATTTCATCGAGGATTCGAAGGTGCTTGCGCCTTCGGATGCAGCGAGTCATCAGATGTTGCGCGAGCAGGTGGAGCAGGTGTTGAACCAGCTCACTGAACGCGAGCGCCGTGTGTTACAACTACGTTTCGGTTTGGAGGATGGCCACAGTCGGACGCTCGAAGAGGTCGGCAAGGAGTTCGGGGTGACCCGCGAACGAATTCGCCAGATCGAGGTGAAGGCGCTCCGAAAACTTCGCCATCCACGCCTTGGGAAGAAGCTACGCGACTACCTTGAGTAGTGCCCAGTTCTGAGATATGGGTTCTGAGTTGCTGCTGCCTATTTCACTCATAGCTCATAACTCATAACTCATACCTCCCCAGAGGGGAACGTGTCGGATTTCGAGAACCTGGACTACTATGAACTCCTGGGAGTTTCGCGCTCGGCAACTGCTGATGAGATCAAGCGCGCTTATCGTCAGGAGATAGCAAAATACCATCCTGATCGTTATGCGAACGCCTCACCTGCTGAACGTGAGTATGCTGGCCGGCGTAGCCAGTATATTACCGTGGCATATAGCGTTCTGAATAACCCTTCGTCTCGTACAGCCTACAATCGTGGTCAAGCAGGGCGCACAAGCAGCGCGCGGCCTACGCCGCCTCCGCCCCCGCAACCGCGCGACCATCAGGCTGAGCTATACGAGCAGGCGCGCGAGCATTTAGCTGCTCAACGCCTATTACAAGCGATCGGGACACTTCGCCAACTGCAACAGATCAACCCATTTTACCGCGACAGCGCTGATATGTTGGCCAGTGCCGAGGCCCAACTGCGCGAATTGCGGAATGTTGGCGGAGAACGCCGCTCGCGCCGCCCGCTGTTGCTGATCGGCAGTGTGCTCGGCGGTGTAGCGGCGCTTGCATTAATCGCTGTGGTGATCAATATGTCGCGGGATAGTGATCCCGCCGCATTGAGTACCAACGGCATTACACAGGCTGCGCAGCCCACCGAGCAGGCGGTGATCGCGCCGAGTGAGGCACCTGCGCCGACCACCGCGCCACCTGAGCCGACCATCGCGCCTCCCGAGCCAACCACTGCGCCGCCCGAGCCGACCGCTGTGGTTGCTGTGGTGCCCACCAGCGAGCCAACCTTAGCCCCCACCAGCGAGCCTACAGCAACGCCGACGAGCGAGCCGACGGCGACACCCACCAGTGAGCCAACTGCAACGCCGACGAGCGAGCCAACGCCAACCAGCGAGCCGACCGCAACAGCGAGCAGTTCGTCGGGTTTGGCGGAGACTGGGACGCTGCTGTTTAGCGATGATTTCTCGGGCAGCGGTTGGGCCGATACAGGCGGTGCTGGCTGGCGGGTTGGCTACCAGAACGGCCAATATCGGATCGCCGTGGACGCCGGGTATGGCACGATCTGGAGCTATCACACCACGCAAGGCAGCAACATGAGCATCGGCGTGGATATGCAGGTGACGAGCGGTGAGGGCGGTTTGCTTGTGCGTTTCCTCGATGCCAACAACTATATGTACTTGGTGGTGAACCCGCAGAGCAGTAGTTGGCGGCTCGAACAGCGCAGCGGTGGGGTTGTCTCGACCCTCGCGAGTGGTCAGAGCGACGCGATCCGCACAGGCAGCGCTACGAATCGGCTGGTGGCCCGCCTCAACGGCGACTACGTGCAGATGTTGATCAACGGCACCCTTGTGGCTGAACTCGACGCGACCACATACGGCGATAACGCACGCTACGGCTTGCTCGCCGTGGGTGGGAGCGTGAGTTCCGAGGCGTTCTTCGACAATTTGCAGGTGCGGGCGCTGGAGTAGGTTGGACTTGGAGACAACAACGAAGCGGTGGGATTGCAGAGCGCAGTTCCACCGCTTTTGTGTATCCCGAACTGAATCAGCGCACTACGCTTCCTAATCGCCGTGCGGCCTCCTCCAACAGCGGTGGTGTGTAGAAGCTGAAGGCCAAGCGCAGAGCGTTGCGCGGGCGCGGCTCGCCCAAGTAAAACCGATCGCCCGGCAGGTACGAGACGCCCGCCGCCTCGGCCTTCGGCAGGAGCGCAGCGCTATCGTAGCCCTCGGGCAGCATCAGCCACATAAAGTATCCGCCACTCGGCACATCCACCCGATAACCGCTCGGCATATACGTCTCTAGCCCGGCCAGCAACGCATCGCGTTGAGCGGCATAGGCCCGCCGCAACTGCGCCACATGCGCATCGAACTGCCCTGAGCGACAGAACTGATCGACCAGCATTGCCGTGAAATGGCTCGGCCCGCCGCCGCTGTCTCGCACGCCGCTCTCGATCAACCTGCCGATCAGCTCAGCACCGCCGTTCATCCAGCCGAGCTTGAGACCAGGCGCCAGCGACTTGGAGAACGTGCCCATCCGCACCACGACGCCCGGCTCGGCCAAACTCCACAGTGAGGGCGGCGCCGGGGCATCGTAGGCCAACTCGCGGTACACATCATCCTCCAGCACCAGCAACTCCTCGGCGGCAGCGATCTCCACCAAACGTTGCCGCCGTTCGAGGCTCAGGCTCGCGCCAGTCGGGTTGTGGAAGGTCGGCACCAAGTACAGCATCCGCGCTCGTCGCCCACTGCGCCGCACCTCGGCCAGCACCTCCTCCAGCGCGTCTATGCGCAGTCCATCGCCGTCCGCTGCGACGGGCACCAACTCAAACGGGAAATCGCGCAGAATCCGCACCGCCAGATGGTACGTGGGCGACTCGACCAGTACGACATCTCCCTTGCGCAACCACAACGCGCAGATCTGCTGAATCGCGTCGGAATTGCCAGCCGTGATCAGAATCTCGTTGGCGGCGACTGCGCGGCCCTCGGTGCGTTCGATGCGTTCGCGCAGCCATTCGAGCAATGGCCCGGCGCCCTGATCCGCGCCGTAGGTCAACGACTCGAAGCCCGTGCGTTCGAGCATATCCTGTGCGGCTTGGCCAATCGCAGCGTGCGGGAGCAGATCTGGCGCTGGGTGTCCCCAGGCCAGATCCAGCATCCCAGGCCGCATCACCATCTGAATAGTCGGTAGCATGCAGCTCCTACTTACATCGTCGCGCCCAGAATCCACGGCGCGAACTCTTCTTCGCCAATCCCCTGCTCCTCGCTGAGGGTCTGCTCGCCCGAAGCGACCGAGATGAACTTTTCGAAGATCTCGCGGCCCACTTCTTCAATGCTCGACCCCTCCAATATGCGCCCAGCGTTCACATCCATATCGCCACGCATTCGCTCGTAGATGGCGGTGTTCGAGGCGATCTTAATACTCGGTGCGACCGCAAAGCCAAAGCAGCTTCCGCGACCCGTGGTGAAGGCCACTAAGTTGCAGCCGCCCGCCACCTGACCCGTCGCGCCGACCGGATCGTAGCCCGGCGTATCCATAAACGAGAAGCCATGCTCTGTGATCGGCTCGGCGTACTCGTAGACCGCCACGAGCGGCATCGTGCCGCCCTTGGCCACCGCGCCCAGCGACTTCTCGTAGATCGTCGTCAAACCGCCAGCCTTGTTGCCCGGAGCCGGGTTATTATCGATCACAAAGCCCTCGCGCTCGGTGTAGGCCTCCCACCAGCGGATGCGCTCGATCAACTTCTCGCCCACCTCGCGGCTCACCGCGCGGCGCGCCAACAAATGCTCGGCACCGTAGATCTCGGGCGTTTCGGCCAGCACCGCCGTGCCGCCGTGTGACACCAGCAGATCCGCCGCATAGCCCAGCGCCGGGTTCGCCGTGATGCCGCTGAACCCATCGCTGCCGCCACACTGCAACGCCACCGCCAAATGGCTGATCGGTAGCGGCTCGCGCTCGTACTGGTTGGCCTGCTCCAGCAAACGCTCCACCGCCAACATGCCCTCCTTGACGGCTGGGCCGATGCCGCCCGCATCCTGGATGCCGATGTAAGGCGGCAAGCGGAAACCGTTCAACTCCTGCGACTCCATCAGCGACTCGAACTGGTTCACCTCGCAGCCTAGGCCAATAAACAGGTAGCCCGCCACGTTCGGATTGCGCGCGATACCTGCCAGTGTCCGTTGCAGCATATTCAGTTCCGAACTGCCATCACGGGTGCCGCAGCCATTCTTATGCGCCAAACCGATTACATTGGTCACATTCGGGAAGTGCGGCAGCAACTCGGCGCGGGCGCGGTTCGCGATCGTGCGGGCCGTGTGCGCGCCACAGTTCACCGTACTGATGATCGCCACTGTGTTGCGCGTGCCAGCGCGGCCCTTGGGGCGTCGATACCCCATAAACGTGCGCTGCTCGGTCGGCTTCGGGATCTCGCGGATATCGGTGCCGAACTTGTATTCAAGCTGCATATCGCCAACCGCCAGGTTGTGCGTGTGCACGTGGTCGCCCGGCGCAATTGCCCGCGTCGCAAAGCCGATCACCTGCCCGTAACGCCGGATGGGTTGGCCCGCATCGATAGCGCGCAACGCGATCTTGTGGCCGGGTCCAATCGCCGACGTAGCCCGCACTTCGATGCCATCCACAACAATCTGGCGGCCATTTGCAAGCGGAATCAGCGCCACAGCGACATCATCGTCGGGGTTCAACCGTAATGCGGGCGTGTCCTGAAGTGAGATCAGCATACCGGTTCCTTCCTCTTTGATAGGATGCGAGTGCAGATTGGAGTGTATCTGCCGAACGCGCCAATGTTCAATTCAATTGCGCTCTTGGATGCCGTATTGTACCACTGTTCACGAACAGAAGCCGCATACGCAAATCCCCAAAAGCCCAACGCAAAACAACGCCGTATTGGTTTGGGAAAAGGGCGCGTCGTCAACCCCAACGCCCGTCGCTACGGGCAAACAACGTCGTGCACAACGTGTGCGCGCGCTCGGGCAGGGTGGCGCTACGCGCCAAAACGCGCGCCGCCGTACTCGCGGCCATCAGCGCGAGCGCAGCCGCTCCCAGAGCAACCACGGCAAGCGCAGTCGCTCCACCGTCATCTGCTGCCACGTCAACGGCTCGCTCATCGGCACGAAGCCCAAACGGTACTGCACCAGCGCCAGCCCGTTCCAGCCGACCAGTACCGCGCCCACCACCAGCGCCGCGCCCAGCCAGCCGCGCGCCCGCAGCCAATCGAGCAGCACCGCCAAGCCGAGCAACCACATCCACAGCAAACTCAGGAACATGCGCCCGCCGAACGAATCGCCCTGCCACCAGGCCCACCACGCCGCCACCACATACACCTGAAGCGCAATCACCAGCAACAAGCCGCTCGCCAAGCCCGCATCGCGCCGCCACAACAGCAGCAGGCCCAGCAGCGCAGCGGCGTAGATCGGGTGCCAACTCAACAAGCCGTGAAAGCTCGAAAACAGCACGCCGTAGACCTGCGGCGCGCCCCAGCGGAACGGCTGCGGGTTATCGCTCATATACGGGCTGACCGACCACGAGCCAAACACCACATTCCACACCCATAACTGCGGCAACAGCATCACCAGCGCGATGCCGCCCGCCAGCACCGCCGCGCCCAGCCACGCCAGCGACTCGCGCGAGCGCCCGCGCCGCCACGCACCCAACGCATGCAACGCCAGCGAGCCGAACGGCACCAACAGCACAATCCCATCCTGCAAGCGCACCAACAGCACCAAGCCTGCCGCAAAGCCCATCAGCACCACCGCGCTGAGGCGTGGTGCAGCCTGGTGACGCAGTTGCGAGAACCAACAGTGGTACAGCAGCGCCACGCTCAACAGCGCGACCATATGCGACATCGACGGCTCGAAGATCAAGTAGTAGCTTGCGTTGCTGGCCAACCACAGCAACACCACCGCCCACAGCGCCGCGCTCTGGCTGCACAGGTGGCGGGCGCTGCGATACGCCAACCAGAAGCCCAACGCGCCGTACACAATGCTGCCCACCGAGATCGCGCTCTGGTACAGGTAGCTGTAGCCGTCGGCCTCCAGCCCGAGCAACAGCGACACGGCATGCGCCACCAAAAAGAACGGCAGCCAGAGCAGCGCCGGGCCGATCGCATACTTGTTCGGTGCAAGTCCAGTCGGCGTGGTGAGTTCGGCGGCGCTCAGCCCAAAATAGCGGTACTCATTCGCGAAACTGAGGTCGCCATCGATCACTAGCGAGTGGAGATAGACATAATAAAACGTGCCATCCGAGCCGACCAGATGACCATCGGCGCGCGGCGCGAGCAGCAGCAACAGGAACAGCATGAGTGAGGCAAGCGTGAGGCCGATGAATACCCAGTGCGGTTCAAGGTTGCGCGCCGTATTCCGAATCAATGCAAAGCGTGGCAGCATCGACACCATCCCTACAAATCGAGCGATAGGGCAACTATACCACGAAGCGTGCTGATTATCACATCAGTGTTCTTCTACGCCCCGTCAAGCACGCGAGTGCCCCGCTCGGCTCACTCAAAGCGTGGTTGGACGGAGGCGCTGCGGGTAGCATGCGCGTGTCGGGTTTTGCGAAAGGTGTGTGATGAACGATGTGTTGCAGAGGCGGTTGCCGTTGCTGGTGGTGGGTTTGGCGCTGATCATCTTCCCGCTGGGCTGGTTGGGCGAGTTGTGGCAGCCGTTCGGCCTGCTGATCGATCGCCTGTTCCCCACGGCGTGGGCGCACGCGGTGGGTCATGCAGGGCTGTTTGGGCTGTTGGGCCTGCTGCTGTTGTGGATGTTTCCGGCGCTGCGCAGGTGGCCCGTGCTGTACCTGGTGCTGTTAACGGCGGTGGGCGTGTGTCAGGAGGGCGGACAGGCGCTGTTCAAGGGCGGCGTGCTGTGGTTCGATAGTGTGCGCGATATCGGCACCGATTTGCTTGGCGGGGTGGTGGCGCTCGGCTTGGCGTGGCTCGTTCGTGCATCGGACGGGAATCGCGGCCCAAGTCCGTCATAATTGGGCTTTCGCGGTGCTGTTGCCGCTGTGCTTGCTGATTCCAACTGGCGTTGCGGCTGGCAGGGCGGTGCTTCCCATGAACCTTATTAAGCTAAGGATGGGACGGGTCGTTGTTGGCGCAGGCCCGCCGCGTAGTACGTAGCTGCATCGTGCGATCTGTGGCGTATTAATGGGATCGCGTAATTGACCGAATGTGCTACAATATTCACGAGCGAGTATGTTCCCCATGTGTGGGAGGCAATTGGCCGTGCCGAACATCAGCGATATCATTCAGGCTATTGCGCGGCAACGAGGGCGTGGCGATACTGGGCCGTTGATTATGCTGCGCCAACTGGATGGCACGATCGGCGACCGGATCAGCCATTTACCCGTCGATACCGAGCTAGCGCAAGCGTGGGTGGCTCTGACGAGCGAGCCGTTTCGACCGCACCAGGCCCAGGCGCTGACGGCGTTACGTCGTGGCGAGCCAGTGGTGCTCTCCGCCCAATCGAACGACGTGGCGATGACCGCCTCGCTGCTGCTCTACGCGATACTGCACGCCGATCCTCAATCGGCGGCTCTGCTGTTTGTGCCCGATATCGCCGCTGCAGAGCGCGAACGCACCAATTTGATGTACTTAAACGAGATGATGCCGCACAACTTGCGGCTGTCGATCTCGTTGCCCGAGCGGGAACAGCGCCCGAATATGGCGGCGCGAGTGTTTATTGTGACGCCCGAGATGCTGCATTATCGTATGTTGCGGCATCACGATCGGGCTTGGCGGCAGTTTTGGCCGCGCCTCCGCCTGATGCTCTTCCCCGATATTCACCAGTACACCGGCGTGCAAGGCTCGCACCTCACCGAGTTGCTGCTGCGCTCGCAACGTGTGGCGGCTGCGCATGCGCGTAGCTTGCGGGTGGGCCTGCTGGCCACGATGGCTTCGTGCAATGGCGAGGCGATGGCGCTTGAAGCGCTGCTCGGCCAGCCCTGGCGCATCGTCAACGCCGATGATGGCCCCTCGGAGAGCACGACGCTGGCGGTGTGGCGCTGTGGCAGTAATCGGCTACGCGAGACGGCGGAGCTTGCGATCCAGATTCGCAAGCAGGGCTATCACGTGCATGTGACTTGCTCGCCGTTGGAGGTGCCGTTGCTGGCTCCGCTGATCGACGACGAGGAGAATATCACTTGGGGGCCAGCGCCATCGCGGGCGCACGTGCTGTTGACGCTCGGCTACCCCGGCTCGATCAGCCAGTTGCGGCGCATGTTGCGCTCGGAGTATCAGGCGGTAGTAGTGGTGCTGGGCGATACGCTGCCCGAGCAGGCGATCGCGCATCAGCCCGAACGCATCCTGAACGGCGCGCTTTCGAATTGGCCCGAGCCTGCCTTGAACGCGTATGTGGTGGCGCAGCATGTGTTGTGCGCCGCCAGTGAGTTGCCGCTGACCGCCGAAGAGGTCGATGCGTGGGGCGTTCAGGAGATCGTTGACCGCTTGGTGCATCAGGGCCATTTGGTCGACCTGCCGGACCCCGAGGTGGCCTGGAAGCCCACCAACAGCGTCGGCGATCCGTATGGCGAGTTCAGCATGCTGGCGGCGAGCGGCAGCGCGCTTATGGTGAAGAATGATCAGGGTCAGTTGCTGACGTTGCTCGATCCGACGGCGTTTGAGCGCTGGACGTTCCCCGGCGCGGCGCTGCCTTCGGGCGCAGGCGGCTACCGCGTGCTCTCTCGCGATGAGGATGGCGGCAGCCTGATGGTGCGCCAGGAGAGTAACGGTCGGCGCACGTATCCGCTGCGGCGCTGCAAGGTGACGGTTCGCGAGGAGCGCGACGCTCGTGTGCTGCTAGGTGGTCGGTCGCTCAGCATCGGGCGCGTGGTGGTCGATGAGGAGATGTACGGCTACCGCGAGGCGAGCAATAGCGCGGCTGCGGCTGATCTGGCGTTGCAGCCCACGCTCACAGCGCGCTGGACGGCTCCGGCCTGTTGGTTCGATCTCGATGGAAGCGAGCGCAACACGGTGCCCGGGCAGGTACTGGGATGGTGCTTCGCGGCGACCTTGCCGTTGCGCACGCTGGCGAAGTTCACCGAGATCGTGCCGTGCTACGATGCCGAGGCCCGACGGATCTATTTTGTGGATGCGCAGCCCGGCGGCAGCGGTTTGGCCGCCTGGATCTACGCGAACGCCGAGGAGTTGCTACCACTGGCTTACGATGTTGCGCTGGCCTGTCGCCACGATCCGTTGTTGGAGCCGTTCAGCCGCGCGGATCAGGATTGGCTGTTGATGTTGCTTGGCCGTTCGAGCGATGCGGCCCAGGGGAGCCAGCCTGCGCGGGTGGCAACGCCTGCACCTGCGCCCGTCTCTAAGCAACCACGCCGCTTCGGGCGGAACGAGACCACCCCCGCGCCCCGCGTGCTGTACACGCCTCAGCCAGCGCCAGAGCCGGAACCAGAACCGCAGCCTGAGCCGGAACCCGAGCCAGAGCCGCCAATGATCGAGTTGCTGCCGAGCAAATCGAACCCATCAAGTCCGCCTAGCCCGTCTAGCCCGCCGAGCCCATCGGTATCGATGCCAGCCAACAGTGGGCGCAACGCCCGTCAGCGCCGTGAACAGCGCCGTGGTGCATCGCGCGCGCCGGAACCGCAGCGTCCCGCAGCACGCGCACCGGAGCCACCGCGTTCAGCGGCGAAGCCCATTGAGCCGCAGCGCCCCGCAGCGCGCGCACCCGAGCCGCCCGAAGAGCACCGCGAGCGACCGTCGCGCGAGCGCCCTTCCTTTGGGCAGGCCGCACCGCCACAGCCACCTCCCGAGGAGGAGACGCCCGATCCTGCCGCCTTGATCGCACGGTTGCGCCGCCAACGCGAGCAGCGTGAGCGCCAAGAGCAGCGCGTGCAACGGGATTCGCACTCGTCGAATCAGCGGAATGGGACTGTGGAGTTGCGTTTTGCGGCTGGCGACGAGATCTTCTGCCTGCCGTACGGCGATGGTGTGGTGCGCGAGAGTCGGGCTGAGAAGGGCCGCGAGGTGCTGCTGGTCGATTTCGTGCATCACGGCGAATTGATCATCGACCCGGCGGTGAATTTCGTGCGTAAACAGGAAACTGAGCCGGAAGACGATGATTTATTGTAGGTTTGTTTTATTCATCTGCAATAGATTGCACAACTGAACAGAAATACGCTCGAACTAGTCAGAAACGCTCATTTTTGGGCGTTTTTGCTGTTTCTTATGTCTGTTTAGATGAAATAACCTTCACTTTCAGGCTGTTGCGGATGACCAACGAATATGCTACACTGACATTTGTAGCGAGCGCCATCAATGGCGATGTTGTGCTCGCGGTTGCTGTTGGCCTATACGCGCAGTATACCGCATGCCTCATCGTTGCCCCTTGGTGTCGTCGCCAAGGGGTGTTTTGATGTTTGGTACATGTATTGCGGAAGGAGTGCCCAATGACAACGATTCCGAAAACTCTTGCAACTTCAACTCAATTCGCTGATCTTGGCGAAGCAATGTTGCTCAAGATGTATCGAATAATGCTCCTGGCCCGCTCCCTCGACGAACGCATGTGGTTGCTCAACCGTAGCGGCAAGGTGCCCTTTGTTGTCTCGTGTCAGGGGCATGAAGCGGCCCAAGTTGGCTCAGCGATGGCGCTGATACCCGAGCAAGATTTTCTGTTGCCCTACTACCGTGGCCTAGCGACGGTGCTAACGATCGGGATGACGGCCCGTGAGGTGATGCTCGGCCTGTTCGCGCGAGCCGACGACCCGAACTCCGGCGGTCGCCAGATGCCCGCCCACTACAGCCACCGCGCCCTGCGGATTGTGAGCCAGTCGAGTGTGGTTGGCACGCAGATCGTGCACGCCGCAGGTATCGGCTTGGCCGAGCGCATCAAAGGCGGCAAGGCGGTGGCGTGGGTCTCGTTCGGCGAAGGAACGACTAGCCAGGGCGACTTCCACGAAGGACTCAACCTCGCATCCGTTCACAAACTCCCGGTGATCTTCCAGTGCGAAAATAACGCCTACGCGATCTCGGTGCCGATGCGCAAGCAGATGGCGGTCGATAGCGTGGCTCAGCGCGCAGCCGCGTACGGCATGCCCGGCCACTCCGTCGATGGCACTGATCCCGTAGCGATGTATTTGGCCACGCGCGAGGCGGTGGCCCGTGCACGCCAGGGCGGCGGTCCCACGCTGATCGAAGCCCGTTGTCTACGCCTCACGCCGCACTCCAGCGACGATAACGACCGCACCTATCGCCCCAGCGAAGAGCTCTCCGATATCCGATCTCGCGATCCGCTCGTGACCTTCCGCGCCCGTTTGCGGGAACAGGGTCTGCTCGATGCGGCGCGCGAAGATCAGATGCGCCACGAGATCGAGCAAATCGTCGATGATGCGACCTCGTACGCCGAACAAGCGCCCAAGCCATCCGCCGATACTTTGATGAAGCACGTGTACGCGGCGTAAAAGCGTCTGCCGATTGCATAACGACAAGGAGGTAGAATCCAGGGATCGGTTGAGGGAAAAGAAGTGAACGGCGCACTGTGGCTCGTGCGAGCGCACGACGTGGATTGCGCCCGATCCCTGCTTTCTGGCTCCTTTTATTGAGGTGCGATATGCCAGAAATGACATTGCTCGAATCGATTCGCCAGGGCCTCGATGAAATGATGGCGGTTGATCAGCGGATTTTTATCTTGGGTGAAGATGTCGGCAAGCGCGGCGGCGTCTTTCGCGCCACCGAGGGTTTGTATGACAAATACGGCCCCAACCGCGTGATCGACTCGCCGCTCGCCGAAAGCTCGATCGTTGGCGCGTGCATCGGCGCATCGCTGAACGATACCCGCCCGATCGCCGAGATCCAGTTCTCCGACTTCATCGCTCCGGCGTTCAACCAAATTGTGCAGGAGGCCGCGCGCTTCTGCTACCGCTCGAACGGTGAATGGAACGTCCCCCTCGTCATACGCGCCCCGTATGGCGGCGGTATCCACGGCGCGCTCTACCACTCCCAAAGCATCGAGGCGTTCTTCTGCCATGTGCCTGGCCTCAAGGTCGTCGCGCCCGCCACCCCCTACGACGCCAAGGGTCTGCTCAAGGCCAGCATCGACGATCCGAACCCGGTGCTGTTCCTCGAACATAAAAAATGCTACCGCTTGATCAAAGGCGACGTGCCCGCCGAGGATTACCGCATTCCGATCGGTCAGGCCGAGATCAAGCGTCAAGGCGAAGATCTCACGGTGATCGCCTATGGGATGATGCTGCACCACTGCCTCGCGGCTGCCGAACAACTCGCCAACGAGGGCATTGACGTGGAAGTGCTCGACTTGCGCACGCTGCGCCCGCTCGATACCGAGATGATCCTTGAGAGCGTGCGCAAAACGTCCAAAGTCCTGATCGTTCACGAAGATAACCTGATTGGAGGGCTTGGTGGTGAGATCGCCGCGCTGATCGGGCAGCACGCCTTCGAGCATCTCGATGCGCCGATTATGCGCATCGGTGGGCCGGAGGTGCCCGGCATGCCCTACAGCGACACGCTCGAACACGCATTCCTGCCGAATGTTGAGACGATCGCCGCTGCAATGCGTGAGCTTGCAGAATATTGAAATGCAGATAGACTAGTGCAGAACGCTACTTAGCCACGTGACTACAGGTAAGGAGCAAGCATGCCCACCGAAATAACCATGCCGCAACTTGGTGAAAGTGTTACAGAAGGTACTGTGGGGCGATGGCTCAAACAGCCTGGAGATCGTGTTGAGCGTTATGAACCCCTGCTGGAAGTGACAAACGATAAAGTCGATACTGAGGTGCCCGCGCCCTTCGCCGGGGTGTTGCAGCAGATCCTGATCCCCGAGGGCGAGACGGTGCGCGTTGGCACGCCGATCGCCTTGATGGAGGCTGCCGAGCAGGCCGATGTCCCAGCGCCTGCCCAAGCAGCCAGTGCACCCGCAGCCGTCCCTCCAAGCGCACCAGCCTCAGCATCCGCACGCCCAAGCGCTAGCGCGCCAGCGAGGCCAGCGTCGGTGCCTGCACCGAGCAACGGCCAGAGCAACCGCTTCATCTCGCCCGTGGTGGCGCGCCTGGCCGAAGAGCATCAACTCGATCTCAGCCTCATTAAAGGCACTGGCTTGGGTGGGCGCATCAGCAAGCGCGATGTGTTGAACTACATCTTGCGCCGCGCCGCCGAAACTGCCGAAGCGGCCCCGAGCGCAGTTCCGGCGCAGCCGCCCGTTGCCGCGCCCGCTGCGCCATCCGTCCCGCCAGCGACCGAGCCGCCCATCGAACTGCCGCCCGACAGCGAGTTGCTGCCGATCAGCGCGATGCGCCGTGCGATCGCCGAGCATATGACCCGTTCGCGCCGCACCATCCCGCACGTCACCACGGTCGCCGAGGTGGATTTGGGGGGTGTGGTGGCGCATCGCGAGCGCACCGCACCCGAGTTCGAGCGCCAAAACGTGCGCCTGACCTACACGGCCTACTTCGTGCAGGCGGTGGCCGCCGCCCTGCGCGCCGTGCCGATCATCAACGCTAGCTACACCGATCAGGGCATTCAACTGCACCATCGCGTCAATATCGGTGTGGCGGTGGCCCTCGACGATGGGCTGATCGTGCCAGTGGTGCGCGACGCCGACGAGAAGAACCTGCTGGGCCTTGCGCGGGCCATCGGCGACCTGACCGAGCGCGCCCGCACCAAGCGTCTCTCGCCCGATGACGTGCAGGGCGGTACCTTCACCATCACCAACCACGGCGTCAACGGCAGCATCTTCGCCATGCCGATCATCAATCACCCGCAGGCGGCCATCCTGGGTGTTGGGGCCATCCAGAAGCGGGTGGTGGTGCTCACAAACAACGGGCAGGACAGCATCGCCATCCGCCCGATGTGCTACATGTCGCTCAGCTTCGACCACCGTTTGATCGACGGGGCCACCGCCGATCTGTTTATGATGGAGATCAAGCGGCAACTCGAAGCTATGTGATGCCCTCGAACGGTCCAAGGAAGTGCGGCGGCGGCTGGGTGATGTGGAGTTCCCACAGTGCCTGGGCCGTCGCCGCCAGTTCGCGCAGTTCGTAGCGCAGCAACAACACCTCGGGATACCTGCCCCAATCGGGTGTGCCTAGCCCCTGCGTCGCGATGCCCAACTGTTGGCAGCTGTAGACCGCCCTCGGCAGGTGATACGATTGGGTCACCAGCACTGCTTGCTCCACTCCGAAGATCACCTTAGCCCGATAACAACTGTCGTAGGTGCGGAATCCGGCGTAATCGCGAGTGATATCCTCGGGTCGCACGCCCCGCTCGATCGCGTAATCGCGCATCGCCGTCACTTCGTCGTAATCGACCTGCGAATTATCGCCCGTCATCAGCAACTTCTCCACGATGCCTAGCTGATACAGCTCGATCGCCGCTTGCACGCGCTCGGCGAGCATGCGCGAGGGCCGACCATCGGGCCGTACCCCTGCGCCAAACACAATCGCCACACGCTGCTTGGCGATCTCGTGCGGGTTGCTATGGCGTTGCCGGGCCGTGACGCTGTGCACATACAGCGACGGCCCCACGAGCATCAATAATCCACAGAGACCGATCAGAATCAGGCGGAACTTCCACGTGCGTAACATCCACAGCTCCTAATAAGTTGACATAAATATCAAAATGTTTTGTGAATCTTCTGTATAAATAACGTTTCGTGCTTGTGGATCAGTTCCACAGCCTGCGAATACAGCTTGTGACCGATAACACGTACAAGTGTTCTGCTATAATGTTTGAGAGCATTGTAACGCAGAGGGAGCATATGCGGTTATCAATCAACGCAGCGCGCGCGCTGATGCTGGCTGCGCAGGGTTTGGCGCACCCGCCGACGCATCAGGCCACCAAGGCCGATGTGCTCGCAGCGATCCGTCGGATGCACGTGTTGCAGATCGATACCATTCACGTGGTGGCTCGTAGCCCGTATTTGGTGCTGTGGAGCCGAGTAGGCTCGTACACGCCGAGGTGGTTGGACGATCTTTTGGCCGAGGGCGCGCTGTTCGAGTATTGGGTACATGAAGCGTGTTTCGTACCGATCGAGGACTTCGGGCTGTACCGTTTGGATATGCTAGCTGCTATGCAGACGGGCTTGAAGTACGCCCGCGATTGGGCCACCGAGGACCCAGAGGCCTACGAGCGTGTGCTGACGCGCATTCGCGAAAAGGGCGAGGTGCGTTCGAGCGATTTCGAGCGTACCGATGGCTCAAGCGGCACGTGGTGGGGCTGGAAGACCGAGAAGCGCATCTTGGAGAGCATGTTCGCCAGCGGTGAGCTGATGGTGCTGCGGCGGCAGAACTTCCAGCGCGTGTACGCCCCGCGCGAACGGGTGCTGCCCTCGTGGAACGATGATCACCTTCCCACGCCCGAGCAGGTGCGCCGAACCAAAGCGCTGCAAGCCGTCCAGGCGCTCGGTGTCGTATTGGCGCGCTGGGTGCCCGATTACTTCCGTGTGCGCAAACCCGAGACAGTGAAGATCGTGCAGCAGTTGGCGAGCGAAGGCGAACTACTGGAAGCGCAGATCGAAGGCTTCGATGAGCCTGCCTACATCCATCCCGAGCTGCGGGAGCTTGCCGAAGCGGCTGCCGATGGTGCGTTACAGCCAACCCACACCACGCTGCTCTCGCCCTTCGATCCGCTGGTATGGGATCGAACGCGTGCGCTGGAGTTGTTCGGCTTCGAATATCGGATCGAGTGCTACACGCCTGCGCCCAAACGCCGTTACGGCTACTTCTCGCTGCCGATCCTGCGGCGGGGCGAGTTGGTCGGGCGGTTGGATGCTAAAGCACATCGGCAGGAGGGGCGCTTCGAGGTGAAAGCGCTGCACTTGGAGCCAGGCGTGCCGCTAAGCGAGGGCTTGCTGGCCGATCTCGCGGCGACGTTGCGCGATTGTGCGGCTTGGCATGGTACCCCAACGGTGGACATCCGCATGTCGGACCCTGCTGAATTTGGGCCGCTGCTGCAACGCACGATCGACCGCGCCTGAACGGTTGTGGCTCAGGCGCAGTCGTGTCGGTAGAGTAGCTTATTGAACGTGCTGAAGCTGTTCGAGCAAGCGCTCGTCGCTCGTGTAGGCCAAGTTGAGGTTGCGCACGCGCCCTGCGGCATCGAGCACGACTGTGGCAGGTACGCTCAAAATGCCGAGCTGCTGCACGAGCTCGGGGTGCTCTAGCGCCGAGAACGACTGGATCGTCACTTTGTCGCCGACAGCCTTGCTAAGCCGAGCCAAGGCGGGAGCCTGGCGGGTGCGGCATTCCGCGCAGGTGGGTGTAGAGAACGACACCACCGCCGGGCGCCCCGTCGGCACAAACGCCGATAATGGGCTGATATCGCGCAGTTGGCGCAGCTTGAGGCGCCGCCAGAGTTGCAGCACACCCCAACCGGCTCCGATCAGCAGCGCTAAGCCGAGTAGGATCAACAAACGTTCGAGCATAGGAGTCTAACCGCGCAATCGCTGGAGTTGGAAGAATACGAAGCAGCCCGCGCAGAAGCCGAATAGCAAATTGACAGCGGCCAGCGCGATGACCAGGAACACCAACCCCCAGCCGAGCGCGCTCGTGCCAGCGAACAGCGCCAATGCCGCCAGCAGCAGTACCGAACCGCCCATGCCTTGCGCAAAGCGGTGTGGCGCCGGGGATTCGTTCCGCAGGTCGCTCTTGAGCAGACCCGCCGGGCGCAACACGTTCAGGTACAAGCGCTGGAACAGGGCTGCCTTGGGAAATGCGGTGCCGATCAGCATCACGGCGCAGACGAACACAACAAGCCAAGGTTGATTCAGCAAGAAACCGAGCACTAAAAAGACGATGATACATGCCTGATTCACACGCAACGCATTGTGATCGACCACAGGCGAACCGACTGTTGTTTCGGCTGATGTGTTAGCTGCCATCTGCTCCCTCTTTCCATTTCTACGCAGAATAGCTCATCTGGTACGGTTTTAAGAATTAAGTGTATAAATATGATAAATTAACTCAACAATAATGTCAAGTTTAAGGCGTAAATTCTAACAAAACTCAAATTCAAAGCGTTTGATCAGGCAAGCGAAATCTTGTACAATAGGCCCGGATATAAACTCAACATCAGGATTTTCAGGAGGATCGCGCGGTTATGCCTACCTACGTCTATGCCTGTGACTCTTGCGGTGCACAATTTGAGCAGTTCCAATCCTTTAAGGATGAACCACTGCGAACTTGCCCCTCTTGTGCTGGTGCAGTTCGGCGCGTATTCCAGCCGGTGGGCATCGTTTTTAAGGGTTCTGGCTGGTATATTACCGACAGCCGTAAAGCCAGCAGCGCAACTGTTGGCGGCGATGAGGGCCCTAAGAGCGAGAAAGCTGCAGCGAGTGATAAATCTGAGTCGGCGACCAGCGCAACTGAGTCGACTGCTAAGAGCGAGTCGTCGAGCAATGCAAGCGCTCCATAATCAATTGAGTGTAGCTCAGCGCCTGCGCCTATGCGCAAGCGCTTTTGAATACGCCCCTGCGGTGTTGATCTCGCGAACCTCCCTACCAGTTCGGCGTAGCGAGAGCAAAGGGTTTAGCTGTATCTGTCGTTAGGGACGTTGCCTTTATGGTGGCGTCCCTGATAGCTTGTGTACCCTTTGTGTTCCCGATCGTCGATTGCAACGGGAGGTTTTCTATGTCTCTAGCGAATCAAATCAAAACACTACGCGACGACCTGCGTGCGATCGCAATGAACGACCCCGCCGCTCGTTCGTTGCCTGAAATGTTGCTCTATCCAGGGTTACACGCGATTATCCTCCATCGTATTGCGCATAAACTGTGGAAGCAGGGCGTGCCCTTCATTCCTCGCTTAATCTCACAGATCAGCCGTTTCCTCACTGGTATCGAGATCCACCCCGGCGCACGGATTGGCCGAGGTTTCTTTATCGACCACGGTATGGGTGTGGTGATTGGCGAGACGACCGAGATCGGCGATTGGGTGATGTTGTACCAAGGCGTTACGCTCGGTGGCACTGGCAAGCAGCGCGGCAAACGCCACCCCACGCTCGAGGATCATGTGGTGGTTGGCGTTGGTGCGATTGTGCTAGGTGCGATCACGATCGGAAAGGGCGCGAAGATCGGCGGTGGCGCTGTGGTGGTGAAGGATGTGCCGCCGCATGCCACGGCTGTGGGTGTGCCCGCCCGTGTGGTTGCGACCCGCGACCCGCAGACTGGCACCACGCGGCGTGTCGAGCAACTGCCCGACCCCGAAGGCCAGATGCTGCGTGGTTTGCGCGCCAAATTGCTCGAAATCGAGAATCGCCTCACCGAGCTTGAGGAATTCACGGATCATCATCACCATCATCACGCACACGATATCTATTTGGGCTTCGATCCGCTGCCCGCCCAACTTTGGGATACGCTCGGTGAGAATACAGCCCAGGAAGAAGAATTTTCGCTTGGCAGCGGGATTTAGCTTGAAATAAGAGGATCGCCTCATGTCGATTCAGATTTATAATTCTTTGACGCGAACGACCGAACCGTTTCAAACGCTTGAGCCAAATATCGTCAAAATGTATGTCTGTGGCGTGACTGTCTACGATCAGGCACATATCGGCCACGCGATGTCGGCGCTCGTATTCGATGTCATTCGTCGCTACCTGGAGTATCGCGGCTATCACGTGCATCACGTGGTCAACTTCACAGATGTCGATGACAAGATTATCAATCGCGCCGCGCAGCTTGGCCGCGATCCTAAAGAGCTTGCCGAGAGCTATGTAACCGAGTTCTTGGAGGATCTTGAGGCGCTCAACGTGCAACGGGCCTCGGTCTACCCACGCGCCACCGAGACGATGGACGAGATTATCTCGTTTATCTCGCATCTGATCGACAATGGCCACGCTTATCCTGCCGATGGCGATGTTTACTTCCGCGTCACGTCGGATCCTGATTACGGCAAACTTTCGGGCCGCAACCTGCAAGATATGCTCGCTGGCACACGCTTCGAGGTCGATGAGCGCAAGGAATCGCCCGCCGACTTCGCGCTGTGGAAGGCTGCCAAGCCTGGCGAACCAGCCTGGCCCAGCCCGTGGGGCAATGGTCGCCCGGGTTGGCATATCGAGTGCTCGGCGATGAACCTCAAGCACCTCGGCGAGCAGATCGACATCCACGGCGGCGGCAGCGACCTAGTGTTCCCGCACCACGAGAACGAGATCGCCCAGACCGAGAGCTTGACCGGCAAGCCATTCGCGCGCTTCTGGATGCATAACGGTATGTTGCAGATCCACACGCGCCTCGCCGATGGCTCGATCAAGCTGGAGAAGATGTCGAAGTCGCTCGGCAACGTGGTCACTATCCGCGACTTTTTGGCAAAGCACGAGGCCGATGTGCTGCGCCTGATCGTCCTTTCGAGCTACTATCGCAGTCCGCTGGCCTACGGCGATGCGATCGTGGCCGATCAGGAGCGCAAACTGGCTCGCTTGCGTGGCGCGCTGAAGCCCGCCATCGGCACCGTGAGCAGCGGCCCGGCTGTCGAGGCGCTAAAGACCGCCTGCGAAAACGCGAAGGCGCACTTCATCCAGTCGATGGACAACGACTTCAACACGGCGGGCGCACTGGCGGCGCTGTTCGAGTTGGTGCGCGCCATCAACACAGCCCGCGATGCGTCGGTCGGTGGCGAGCCGTTTGAGGCTGCCCAAGAGCGTCTGCGCGAGTTGGCCGGTGTGCTTGGCCTGCGCTTGGATGTCGAGCAGCGCTCCAGCGGCCAAGAGGTTGCGCCGTTCATCGACCTGTTGGTGGAGTTGCGCACCGAGTTGCGCAAGGCCAAGCAGTTCGCGCTTGCTGATACGGTGCGCTCGCGGCTCGGCGAACTCGGTGTGACGCTGGAAGATACGCCACAAGGGACAATTTGGAAGATCAATTAGCCGAGCTGTACTGCTCTGGTACAAAAGGGAACATCGTGTCTTGGCTTGAATTAAGCGTAGAAGTCGAACCCGAAGCGGTCGAATCGGTGGGTGAACTGCTGGCGAAGGAGGGCTACAACGGCGGCGTGGTGATCGATCAACCGATCATCCCCGGCCTCGATGGCCCCGAGTACACCTACGATAGCACCGCGCTCGTCACGTTGCGCACCTACCTGCCGCTCGACGAGCACGCCGAGGAGTCGCGTTCGCGGATCGAGCAGGCGCTGTGGCTGCTTGGTCGCCTCCGCCATGTTGGTCCGCTGCGCGTCAAACAACTCGAAGAACAAGATTGGGCTTCGGCCTGGAAGCAGTACTACAGCATTCAGCGCATCGGCACGCGCGCCGTGGTGGTACCCTCGTGGCTGGAGTACGAGGCGCAACCCGATGATCTGGTGCTGCGGCTCGATCCGGGCATGGCTTTCGGCACGGGCCTGCATCCCACCACGCAGCTTTGCGTCGGCGCGCTCGAGCGCCACGTGCGGCCCAATACCAGCGTGCTCGATCTGGGCTGTGGCTCGGGTATTTTGGCGATCGTGGCGGCCAAACTGGGCGCGCAGCCCGTCTTGGCTCTCGACACCGACCCGATCGCAGTGGACGCCACCCGCGAGAATATCGCCATCAACGGTGTCGCCGATCAGGTGCGCACCGCCGTTGGCAGTTTGGGTGGCGGCACCGCTATGGGCCATTGGCTCTATCCCTCCGAGAAGGACGCCGCGCTTGCAAGCGGTATCGAGACCGTGCCCGCGGGCGAAGTGACCTTCGACTTGATTGTTGCGAACATCATTGCCCGCGTGCTCGCGGCGCTGGCCGAAGATCTCAAAGCCGCGCTCGTCCCCGGCGGCGTGCTGATCTCTTCTGGTATCATCATCGATCGCGAACACGAAGTCGTAGAAGCCTTTGCAGCCGCAGGCTTGGAGCCACGTGAGCGCCACCAAGAAGGTGACTGGGTGGCATTAGTTTATACAAAACCTGCTAACTAACGCGGATAGGGAACGATGCCCAAGCCTAAGCCTGCTCGTCAATCGCGTCGCCACACGGTCGAGAGCAACACGTATCGCTTCTTTGTCGATGCCGAAGCGTTTCAAGGCCGTCAGGTGGTGATCGAAGATAGTGACCTGATTCATCAGTTCACCAGCGTGTTGCGCCTGCGCGGAGGCGAACAAGTGCTACTGCTCGACAACAGTGGCTGGCAATACGTGGTGCAACTCGATTCGCTCGAACGGAACCGCGTGATCGGCACCGTCGAGCGCAAGCAGTTGGCCGAGGGCGAGCCACGCACCAAACTGACGCTCTATGTTGCGTTGGTGCGCTCCGAGCGGTTTGAGTGGATTTTGCAGAAGGGTACCGAGATCGGTGTCTCCGCGATCGTGCCGCTGATCTGCGAGCGCAGCACGATCGCTGATGCCGACGAGTTGAGCGAGCGCAAGCAAGAGCGTTGGCGACGGATCGTGCGCGAGGCCGCTGAGCAATCGCGGCGCGGCAAACTGCCTCGCCTCGCTCCACCGGTGTTCTTCCCCACCGCCTGCGATCAAGCGGTGCGCCGTGGGCAAGCCCTATTGCTCTGGGAAGGGACGGGCGTTGCGCCATTGCGCCAAGTGTTGCAGCGCACCGTCCTGCGTTCGGCGAGCACGCCTCTCGACGAAGCGCCCGATCAGCCGAGCTCCACTGCACAAGCCTCACCGTTCTCGATCGCCCTGTTTAGTGGTCCCGAGGGCGGATTCACCAACAGCGAATTTGAAACCGCAGTGCATTATGGTATGATTGCTGTAACACTCGGCCCACGCACGTTGCGGGCCGAAACAGCGCCTCTGGTTGCCGCTACAGCGATTCTGTACGAAATGGGCGATCTCGATTAGCCTGTACCGTGGCGATCATTTACCGCGTTCCAACAGGTCATACGATACACTGTGAATGCTTTACAACAAATGCAGCGCGCCCAGCCATCGTCAGGATTCTCCGCGAGGTGTTTGGGCGCGTGTTGATTCTATCATTGTGCTTGTCACGCAGGATGGGAGCATGTCATGACACCTTTATTCCACAAACTCAAGCGTGTAGCGAGCATGTTAGCGCTGTTGCTGATCGGGTTTGCGGCTGGTTGGCTGAGCGCGGGGGTGCTCGGAGGACACCTCCCGGTTACGAGCGGTATTGCTGGTCTGTTAGGGCCAGGTCTTGTGGCTAATCAAGCCACGCCAGCGCAACTCCGCGAACAGTTCGGCGTTTTTTGGCAAGTGTGGAATATCGTCGAGAATGAGTTCTACCACGTGGAACCGCTCGACCGCAGCCGCATGATTCGCGGCGCTATCAGTGGCATGCTCGCCTCGCTCGACGACCCCTACACGCTCTACCAAGAGCCCGAACTCGCTTCGCAGACCAATGATCACATGCAGGGCACGCTCGAAGGGATCGGGGCATACATCAATGTGATCGATGGACGTGCCTACATCAGCAAAGTGTTCAAGAACTCGCCTGCGCTAGGGGCCGGTCTCCAAGCCAACGATGAGATTATCGCTGTTGATGATGTGCTGATCGCTGATCTGATCGCCGATCTCGACACGAACGAGGCTGCGGTGAAGGTTGCCAGTAAGATTCGAGGCCCGCAAGGCTCGATTGTCAAACTTCGGATCGGGCGTGCTGATCAGGAGCCGTTCGAGGTATCGATCACCCGCGCTCAGGTGATTGTGGGCAGTGTCGAGGGCCAGATGCTGGATGACAAGCTCGCCTACATCAAGATCACGGAGTTTAAGGCCACCACCACCCGCGAGTTCGACGACATACTCCGCGAACTGCTGCCGAAGAAGCCACAGGGCATTGTGCTCGATCTGCGCAACAATCCGGGTGGTTACCTGCAGAACGCGCAAGAGGTGCTGGGGCGCTTCTACGATGGCACCGCCCTTTTCGAGACGAACGGCCAAGGCGAATTGAAGGAACTCAGCACCATTGGCGGTGGCCGTGATGTGCGCGTGTTCGACCTGCCGTTGGTGGTGCTGGTGAACGGCGGCTCGGCCAGCGCCAGCGAGATCGTGGCGGGCGCACTGCGCGACGCGCGACAATTCACCTACCTGATCGGCGAAAAGACGTTTGGCAAAGGCTCAGTGCAGAACATCCATCAGCTTATGGATGGTGGTAGTGCTCGCGTTACCATCGCGCATTGGCTCACTCCGGCCAAAATCACCATCAATAAGGAAGGCATCGTGCCGCAATACGTGGTGCCCTACAACGAAGACATCTCCAATCCTGTGCCCTGTGTGGGTGAGCGCCAGCCCGCCGAAGGGCAAACCTCGTGCGCCGATTCGCAGTTGGCGGCTGCGATGCGCCTTCTGCTCGAAGGCAAGGCCCCTGTGGTGGTCGAAGCCACACAGCAGTGACACAGCGGCGCAATGCAAACGGCGGTGAGCGCGATGCCCACCGCCGTTTCTTTGTACCCACGAACTACTTGCGCGTGCCGATCGAGAACATCGAGCGCCACGGGCCAAACTGCTCATCGAAGAGCGCATTAGCCTGCTCCGCCACGATCGTCTCTGGCTCGCCGGAACCCTCGCCGAAGATCAACAGCTTTGGCTCGCCATTCACTGTCACCGTCGCCCGTAGCGTGGGTGTACCGCTTGCGTACTCCTGCAAGAGATGTTCGTTGCCCGGCAGCACCAAGTAGTACGTTGGCGGCGTCTGCTGGCTTTCGAGCAGCGTATAGGCTTCGAGCGGCTCTTTGGCATCGGTTACGGCCACGAACGGGCGGTGGAAATAGTACGACATCTGGTACGGCTCGAAGATCCAATCGGCGAATACGCTCTGCTCTGGCTCTGTGCGTTCGCGCACCCACCACGCCGCCGCTTTCAGACCCTGATCGGGAAACACTGCGCCGTTCGCCGTGCCATTGCCCACAAAGCTCGGCATCGGCACGCTGAAAATCATCGACAAACTGCGCCCACCGAGCAATGCGATAAGACACGCGCCGACCAGCACAGCCGCCACTCGTCGTGGCATATCGCTGCGCAGCCAACTCCCCAACACAATCGCAGCATTCAGGAGCAGCGGCGCCAAGCCCAGCAAGAAATACTCAAAGACATGGGGCCGCGAGAAGATCAAGAACGGCATCAAATACAGGATCGACCAGTAGAGCGGCAACGACGTGAGACGCAACTCCTTGGCGGCTCGCCAATTCGCCACCCCAAGCAGCGCCAGGATCACCACAACGACCCAGCCCACCACATAGGTGCTGTTGTTGATGAAATCGTTGAGGTGAATGCCAGGCTGTCGGTCGGAACCGGTCATCAGGCGCGCGGATAAGCCACCCATCTCGGTGTAGCCGTTCACCTTGAGCAGCAGCATGCCCAAGTTAGCCAACAGCACCAACATCGGCAGCATCATCACCCGTGGCACGAACAACAGCGCTCGGGCGCGGTTGATGCGATCGATCAACGTCTTGGTGCGCTTATCGCCCACCGCCAGCACGCCGGTGCCAAGCACCAGCACGAACAGCAGCGGGAAGAACAACTCCACCAGCAAATTAACGGCGAGCGCAATACCCAAATGACGGGCACGTTTCGCATTTGGCTGCTCGGCGTACCGTAGCAGCATCAGCAACGTCAGCATCTGGCACTCGAAGGTCAGCGGCATATTGCCGACCCCCGAAGCCCGCGACATCACCGCGTGGATCGGCATCAGCGTGATCAGAAACGCTGCCAAGATGCCCGCCCACGTGCCGGCCAACCGCTTCACCAACACAGCCGTCAGCGGAATGCCCGCCAAATGCACCAGCACAAACGGCAGATTCCACCAAAACTCGGTGATCGGTATCCCCAACAGGCCCACCACAGAGATCGACACAAACGCCAGAATCAGCGACAGCATGCCATGTGGGTTTGTGAGCATATTCCATGTGGAACTCTCGGAGGGGATCAACATCTGCCAATTGCGAGGATAAAAATAGGAAACAATTGCAGCAACTTCCGCATGATCGCTACTGGTGAACGGCTGGTAATTGCCGATCAAACGCAGCAACGCCCCAATCACCACCGCCACGATCAGCAACGTGAGCGGTATGGGGGATAAAAGTGAGGGAGAAGTCGAACGCGTATCAGATCCAAACGTCATGATCGTAGCCTTCTCGTAAAACGTGCAAGGAGCATGCTCAAATAAGAAAAGATACTTTAGAAGAAAAGGTGTTAAAAGGCGTGTTAGGCGCTTCGTAGCAAGGTGATGCAATAGCAAGAACGTTACGGAAGCACCTCGAACCGATACCACGACGCACCCCAGGTCTGAATGCCCGGAATATGTTGCGGTGGCCCAAGATTCTGAAGCCCATCCGACGGCAAGCCTGCGGTTGTCTCCCAATCGAGCACCCACAGGATATTTCGTTCGCGAATCAACTCGCCCAAGCGGCCTTCGCGGCGCGCCTGCAGTGCCGTCCGGTCGACCACGCCATCGAGCACCACCACCTGCACCTGGTCAGCCCAATAGCCGATCGCGCCGGCCTGGAACGCGCCAACCGTCTGCCCTGGCAGATTCGCCTGCACCCAGCGCGCAATCGTCAGGTAACCGTCGGGCTGCGGCGTGATCAGCAAGTAGCGCACGCTCATAGCCAACTCAAGCACAAGGAAGAGCGCAACCGCGCCATTCAGAATCTGCTGCCAGCGTGGCACCAGCGTGCGAGGATCGGGCAGACTGAGCACACCCGCTAACAAGGCGAACAGTGCGATTGGGTGGAGGTAGCGGTCGAAGAACCAGTACGCCGGGATGTAGAGCCAATACGCCAACAAGATGGCCAAACTGTAGAACGCCGCGAATCGCAGAGGTCGCAAGCGCTGCATCCAGGCGCGGAGGGCTTGCTCAGCGCGCTTCTGCCGTCGCAACACGATCAGGCTGCACACACCGACCAACAACAGCAGCATTGTGCTGCGCGGCGCCGTGATCAGCACCGATAGTTCCAAGATCAGCGCAGCCATAAACCACCCGATGCGCCCTTGCGACTGCGACAGTGCGTTAAAGCGCACGCCCGCGCCGCTCTCTGGCATCGGGCCGCTGCCGATCGCATAGCCGAACGCCAGCCAGGGTAGATTCACCAGCAACGTCACGATCCCTGCAGCGACCAGCAGCAGGAATGTACGGCGGTCGCGGCGGTCGAGCAACCAATCCAACCCGATCGCGGCCAGCAGAATCGCCTGGTCGATCCGCGTGAGCATCGTCAGGCCAGCCAGCAGGCCCAGGATAAGCGCATCGCGCAACGACACCTCGGCCCGCTCGCGAATCCGCGTCAGATACCAGAACGACGTGGCAGCAATGCCGAGGATCGCAATGCCAGTCTCCAGACCGTTCATGGTATGCAGCAGGATTATCGGGTCGAACAGCCACAGCGCAGCGGCCACCAGCGCGTGCCAGCCACTGGCGAAATGCGCCACCAAGCGGTACACCACCCACGCAGTCAGCAGCCCGACCACAGCGAGCAGCGTCAGCGCGATGTGGATGGGCAGCACCAAATCATTGGGCAGCAGCCAATAGACCGGCACCATCAACCACACATACAGTGGCTGGTAGCCATTTGTAGGGATAACCCGATCGAATGTGGAACCGTAGCCAAGCGCGATATTGCGGGCGATTCCGAGCGATAAGTAGGTATCGTCGGGGAAGAAAAGAGTGTCAAGGGAATCGAGATCATGCCAAGCAACAACGAACCGTAGAACTCCTCCAACCAACAAAACCAGTATCGCTAACGCTCTGAGCCTAGCAACGAATGTTGGTGGGCTGTGGGTCGCATATTGTGCGATGTCATCGTGTGATGGTTGTTCTAACGTTTCTGTTTGCTTCATGAAACCTTTTACACTCATAAAACGACAACTGTAAGATGTCAACGACTGCCAGCGAGAGCAGGCAGCTTACCCTCATCGCCCGCAGACGACAGGGCTTCAGGGCCGGTTGACAGCGGCCCACTGAGCCGTAGCGCAGTATAGCGGAGGCGGATGTTCACTGCAGCATTGACATCCGCATGGGATTCGTGCCCACAATGAGGACAGATGAACGCATGGCGCTTCCTGATACCACGCAACCCACACCGCGAGCAATCCTGGCTGGTATAGGCCGGATTCACCTCGTCTACCAGCAGCCCGCGCCGCTCGGCAGCGTTTGTGACGCTTACCCTCATCAAGCGGCGCTGCCATTGGCTCAGGCGTCGGCGCGTGCCCTTTCGCACCCGCAGCTTCTTGGAAGTCTGTGGGAGAGTCAGGCGCTCGAACACCAGTACCGAGTCATCTGCTGCCCAAGCAACCAGTTTGGCGGCGGTTTGCTGACAGAAGGTGCGCGTGCGGTTGCGTTGCTTGCGACCAAGCCGTTTCAGCAGGCGGCGCAGCGAGCGCGTGTCCTGCTTCTGTGCCTTGTGGGTCGCAAGTGCTTCTTGGAGGCGGCGGCGGGTTTTGCGCGTGC
>ERZ777003.640-NODE-640-length-65548-cov-13.906188_pt1 | contig 65548 bp, 59 predicted proteins | sample MGYA00374956_ERZ777003 | MGnify/ENA primary metagenome ERZ777003 (study PRJEB29302, sample SAMN06268252) | bioreactor metagenome | isolation source: Joint BioEnergy Institute, California, USA | place: USA:Joint BioEnergy Institute, California, USA | collected...
CGGCGGGCCGAGCTCGACAAGCGGCGCACCCGCCTCGCCGACCGCGACGCCTACCTCCGCCGGCGGCTCGCCGAGGTCGAGCAGCGCCTGGCCGGCTCCGTCGAGGCCCGCCGCCGGGCCGAGGCCCGCCGGGGCGAGCTGGAGGCCGCCGAGCGGGCCCTCGAACGCCTCGCCGCGCTCGTGCGCGACCGGCTCGCCGTCCTCGAGCGGCACCACGCGGCGATGACCGAGCGGCGCCGGCGCGAGACGTCCGCCCAGCGGGAGCTGGCGGCGCGGCTCGACGGCCTGCGGGGCGAGCGGGCGGCGGCCGAGCGCTCCCTCGCCGAGCTGCGCGAGCGCCTCCAGCGCACCGAGGTGGAGGAGGCCGAGGTCCGGCTGCGGCTGGAGCAGGCCATCGAGCACTGCCGCACGCAGCTCGACGTCGAGCCCGAGGCCGCGGTGGCCGCCCCGGCGCCCGACCTGCCCGACGGGGTGACGCCGGCCGCCCGGGTGCGGGAGCTCGAGCGGGAGCTGCGGGTCATGGGCCCCGTGAACCCCCTGGCCCTCGAGGAGTACGAGGCGCTGGCCGAGCGGCACGACTTCCTCACCGAGCAGCTCGAGGACATCAAGAAGAGCCGCCGGGAGCTGACGAAGGTCATCCGGGCGATCGACGAGGAGATCGTGCGGGTCTTCAGCGCCGCCTTCGCCGACGTGAGCGAGAACTTCGAGCAGCTGTTCGCCACCCTGTTCCCGGGGGGCGTCGGGCGGCTGCGGCTGACCAACCCCGACGACCTCCTGAACACCGGCATCGAGGTCGAGGCCAAGCCGTCGGGCAAGAACGTCAAGAAGCTCTCGCTCCTCTCCGGCGGCGAGCGGTCGCTGACCGCGCTGGCGTTCCTGTTCGCCGTGTTCCGCAGCCGGCCCTCGCCCTTCTACGTCATGGACGAGGTCGAGGCGGCGCTCGACGACGTGAACCTGCACCGCTTCCTCGACCTGGTCAACGAGTTCCGCCGGGAGGCGCAGCTGATCATCGTGAGCCACCAGAAGCGCACGATGGAGGCCGCCGACTGCCTCTACGGCGTCACGATGCAGCCGGGCGGGTCGTCGAAGGTCGTCAGCGAGCGGGTCGGCGCCGGCGCCTGAGCCCGGGGTGCGGGCCGGCGCCGGCGCGTCCGGCGGTCACGAGCACCCGCCGGTCACGGCAGCCGCTGCGCCCACAGCAGGGACGCCGTCCCGGCGGCCGCCAGCAGCAGGAGCGCGCCGCCGAGGAACCAGCCGCTGACGTCGCGCTCCTCCTCCTCGTAGCCGACGACCCGGCCGATGTCGCTGTAGGCCTCGCTCAGCTGGGCGTGCGAGCCGGCCTCGAACGCCCGCCCCCCGGTGGCGGCGGCGATCTCGGCCAGGGGCTCGGGCGCCACCGGCACGGGCTCGGTGCCGCCGAAGCCGTCGTCGATGACGCCGTTCGGCGTGCCGAAGGCGATGGTGTCGACCGGGACGCCCGCCTCGGCGGCCGCGGCGGCGGCCTCCTCGTTGCTGCGGCCGACCGTCGTCTCGCCGTCGGACATGAGGACGACGCGGGCGGGGGGCCGCTCGCCGTCCTCCCCGCCGGGCGCCATCTCGATGGCGTCGAGGGCGGTGAAGATGGCCTCGCCGATGGCCGTCGACTCGCCCAGCTCCATCGCGTCGATGGCGTCGAGCACCGCCTCGCGCTCGCCGCCCGGCGGGACGGCGATCGTCGTCGTGCCGTTGAAGGTCACGAGGGCGACGTCGATGTCCTCGGGCAGCGACTCGACGAAGTCGCGGGCGGCGTCCTGGGCGACCTCCAGCCGGCTGGGGGGCACGTCGTCGGCCTCCATCGACAGCGAGGTGTCGATGGCGAGGACGACGACCGCCCGCTCCTTCGCCACCCGGGTCGCCCGGACCGGCTGCGCGTAGGCCACGACGAGCAGGGCCAGGGCCAGGAGGTAGGCGACCGCCGGGGCGTGCCGGCGCCAGCGCGGCGGGCGGGGCGCCACGACGTCGAGCATCTCGACGCTGGTGAACCGCAGCAGGTTGCGGCGCTGCTGGAGCGAGACCGCCACCCAGCCGCCGGCCAGGGCCCCGACCCCGACCAGCAGGAGCAGCCGCTCCGGGGCGAGGAACCTCACGGCCGGCCTCCCGCGCCGCCGGCCGCCGCGCGGCGGAGGTGGGCCAGGCGTCGGGGCCGCTCGGCGAGCCATCGCACGAGCGCGGCGGTGGGGTCGCCGTCGGTCCGCAGCACGAGGTGGTCGGCGCCGCAGCCCCGCAGGGCGCGGGCGGTGGCGGCCCGGCGGGCCCGGGCGGCCGCGGCGTACCGGGCCCGCAGCACCGGGTCGTCGGTGCGGACCTCCCGCACGGCCCCGGTCTCGACGTCGCCGACGACCACCGTGCCCACGTCGGGGAGGTCGAGCTCCCGGGGGTCGAGCACCTCGACGGCGAGGACCTCGTGGCGGGCGGCCAGCGACCGCAGCGCCGGCACCCACGTCCCGGGGCCCGCGAAGTCGGAGAGCACGGCCACGAGGCCCCGGCGCCCGGCGGTGCGGGCCGCCCGGTCGAGGGCGTGGTCGAGGTCGGGCCCGGGCCGGGCGACCGCCGGGTCGCGGTCGGGGAGGGGGGCGTGGGCGACGGCGTCGAGCAGCGCCCGGGCGTGGTCGGCGCCGGCCCGGGGCGGGAAGGTGGCGACGCCCTCGTGGGTGAGGACGTGGGCGCCGACCCGGTCGCCGGCCCGGGAGGCCAGCACGACCAGCGCCCCGGCGGCCGCGACCACCAGGTCCCGCTTCGTGCAGCGGGCCGTGCCGAAGTCGGTGGAGGGCGAGAGGTCGACGACGAGCCACGAGGTGGCCTCGCGCTCGGCCACCGCGTCGCGGACGTGGGGCACCGTCGTGCGGGCGGTGACGTTCCAGTCCATGCGGCGGGGGTCGTCGCCGGGGACGTACCGGCGGCTCTCGGCGGGCTCGCTGCCGAGGCCGGGCATGCGCCCGAGGTGGCGGCCGTGCAGGAGGCCGTCGACCCGGCGGCCGAGGGTCAGCTCCAGGCGCCGGACGACCTCGGCGGCCCGGGGCGCGGCGGGGGCGGGGGGGGCGCCCGCCGCCGGGGGCGGGGCGAGGGGCGGCACGGCGCTCAGGCCTCCGGGGTGCCGGCCGAGGCCAGCTGGCCGTTCGACCGCCGGGGCTCGTCGGGCCCGGCCGCCCCCTCCGACGTCCCACCGGACGAGCCGGCGGCCGCCGCGTCGGGCGACGGGGGCACGGGGCGGGCCGTTGCGTCCTGGGTGGGCGTCAGCCGGGGCGCCGCGACCGTCGAGAGGATGCGCCCGACGATCTGCTCGGCGGTCACGCCGTCGGCCACCGCGTCGTAGGACAGCACCAGCCGGTGGGGGAGCACGTCGAAGGCGACGTCCCACACGTCCTGGGGCAGCACGAAGCTGCGCCGGCGCATGAGGGCGAGCGCCCGCCCGGCGGCGAGCAGGCCGAGCGTGGCCCGCGACGACACCCCGCAGGTGATGTAGCGGGCGAGGTCGCCGAGCCCGAAGCGGGCCGGGTCGCGGGTGGCCGTGACCAGGTCGACCGCGTACTGCATGACGCCGTGGTCGACGTAGATGGCGGTGCGGGCGGCGGTCTGGAGCCGCACCAGCTCCTGGACCGAGAGGCGCTCGGTCGGCGTCGGCGGTGCGGTGCCCATCCGCCGGGCGATCTCGAGCTCCTGGTCGGGCGTGGGGTGGTCGACCCGGACCTTCATGAGGAAGCGGTCCCGCTGCGCCTCCGGGAGCGGGTAGACGCCCTCCGACTCGGCCGGGTTCTGCGTGGCGACGACGAGGAAGGGGTCGGGGAGGGGGAACGTCGTGCCGCCGATCGTCACCTGGCGCTCGGCCATGAGCTCGAGCAGGGCCGACTGGACCTTGGCCGGCGCCCGGTTGATCTCGTCGGCGAGCAGCAGGTTGACGAACACCGGGCCCAGCTCGACGTCGAACTCCTCCGTCGAGGCCCGGTAGACGCGGGTGCCGGTGATGTCCGAGGGGAGCAGGTCGGGGGTGAACTGCACCCGGGCGAAGGTGCCGCCGACGACCTTGGCGGTCGTCTCGGCGGCGAGCGTCTTGGCCACACCCGGCGGCCCCTCGAGCAGGAGGTGCCCGCCGGCCAGGAGCGCCACCATCAGGCGCTCGACCAGCCGGTCCTGGCCGACGATGACCTTGCGGATCTCGAAGAGCGCGTACTCGATGAGCGTCGCGTCGTCGTAGACGGGTGCGGCGGACATGGGCGTGACGCTACGCGCACCGGGGCGGTGGCCGGATCGGGGACGACCCCCTGCTGCGGGTGGGGTCATGGGGGACCGGTAGGCTCCGGTGCGCCATGGAGATCGTGATCGCGCTCGTCGTGCTCGCCGTCGTCGTCGTGGCGGGCCTCGCCGTCGTCGGCCTCCGGTCCCGCGGGGGCACCGACCTCGAACCGCCGCCCGGTGGGGACGGGGGCGTCGCCGTCGAGGAGCGGCCCGCCGGCGAGCCGGCGGGGGCGGGCGCGGTCGTGGTGCCGCCCGAGGCGCCGGCCCCGCCGGTCCGGCCCAGCTTCCGGGACCGGCTGGCCAAGGCCCGCAGCACGCTGAGCGGCTACCTGGGGTCCATCCGGTCCCGCAAGGTCGACGCCGAGACCTGGGAGGAGCTGGAGGAGGCCCTGATCCGGGCCGACGTCGGCGTGGCGACGACCACCCGCGTCCTCGACGAGCTGCGCGAGGTGGCGGCGGCCGAGTCGATCAGCGACCCCGAGGCGCTGCTCGGCCGGCTGAAGCAGCAGCTGAAGGACGTGCTGGCCGACGGCGACCGCGAGCTGCGCTTCGACGAGGGGGTGCCCAACGTCTGGCTGTTCGTCGGGGTCAACGGCGTCGGCAAGACGACGACCATCGGCAAGGTCGCCCACCAGCAGCAGGCCCAGGGGCGGTCGGTGGTCATGGCCGCCGGCGACACCTTCCGCGCCGCCGCGGCCGAGCAGCTGGCCCAGTGGGCCGAGCGCACCGGGGCCGACCTCGTGCGCGGCAGCGAGGGCGGCGACCCGTCGGCCGTCGTGTTCGACGCCGTCCAGCGGGCGGCGGCCCGGGGCCGCGACCTGGTGCTGGCCGACACCGCCGGGCGCCTGCACACGAAGACCAACCTCATGGAGGAGCTGCGCAAGGTGCGGCGGGTCGCCGACCGCGAGCCCGGTCGGGTCACCGAGGTCCTGCTCGTGCTCGACGCCACGACCGGCCAGAACGGCCTGACCCAGGCCCAGCAGTTCACCGAGGCGGTCGACGTGACCGGCGTCGTGCTGACCAAGCTCGACGGCTCGGCCAAGGGCGGCATCGCCCTGGCGATCCAGGCCACGCTCGGCATCCCGATCAAGCTCGTCGGCCTGGGCGAGTCGGTCGAGGACCTGGTGCCGTTCGACCCCGACGAGTTCGTCGAGGCCCTGCTGTCGTGATCGGAGGGGACCGATGGTGATCCGAGCCGTGCTCCTGCCCGTCCGCCTGGCCGTGGGCCTGACCCGGCTCGGGGTGCGCACCGGCTACGCCGCGGGCCGCCTCTCCGTGGGCACGTCGTACCGCGTCGGCCGCCGGGTCGGGTGGTCCCGGCTGGCGGCGCTGGGCGTCGGGGTCGTGATCGGGCTGCTCGTGGCGCCCACCTCCGGGGCCGAGCTGCGGGAGCGGCTGGGTCGGCTGGCCGCCGAGCGGCGGCGCCCGGTGAGCGACGACGCCGTCGCCGAGCGCGTCCGCTACGAGCTGTCGCACTCGCCCCGCACCTGGCACCTGCCCCAGCCCGAGGTCCAGGTGGCGGCGGGCGTGGCCGTGCTGACCGGCACCGTGCCGCACGAGGAGGGCCGGACCGACATCGAGCGGACCGTCGCCGCGGTCCCCGGCGTCGCCCGGGTCGACAACCGCCTCGTCGTCGCGCCCCGCGACGGCGCCGGCAGGTCGTCCTGAGGGACAGGGTCGTCCGGCAGCGGGGTCAGCTGGCCCCGCCGGCGTGGATGACCGACCCGATGGCGATGAGGTGGCAGATCACCGCGGCCACCACGAGGACGTGCCACACCTCGTGGTAGCCGAAGACGTGGGGCACCGGGTCGGGCCAGCGGGTGAAGAGGAAGACGGCGCCGATCGTGAACAGCAGGCCGCCGGCCGCGATGAGGGCCATCTGCGTGACGGTCAGGCGGTCGACGAGCTGGGGGAGGGCGGCGACCGCGACCCAGCCGACGGCGATGTAGAGGCCGTTGCGGATGACCCGGACCCGGTCGGTGCGGGCCCAGGCGAGCACCCCGCCCACCGCGGCGCCGACCCAGGCGGCGACCAGGGTGGCGACCGCCACCCAGCCGTCGAGGACCAGCAGGCACACCGGGGTGTAGCTGCCGGCGATCATCACGAAGATCGTCGCGTGGTCGAGCCGCTGCATGCGCTTGCACCAGCGGTCCGACCAGCGGATCCGGTGGTAGGCGCCGCTGACCCCGAACAGCGCCACGAGCCCGGTGGCGTAGACGGCGGCGCCGACGCGCGCCCGCGGGGTGCCGGCCATCAGGACGACCGCGATGCCGGTGGGGATGGCGAGGAAGAACGCGACGACGTGGACCCAGCCCCGCAGCAGCGGCTTCGCCGCACCGGCGACCGCGCTGGAGATCTCTCGGCCGCGCACCACGACGAGGCTACCCCGTCCCGGCCGGCAGCGGGCGGCACCGGGTCGGGCCGGTAGGCTCTGGGACCTCATGTTCGAGTCGCTGTCCGAACGCTTCGAGGGCATCTTCGCCCGGCTCCGCAGCAAGGGCACGCTGCGCGAGTCGGACGTGGACGAGGTGCTCCGCGAGATCCGCCTCGCGCTCCTCGAGGCCGACGTCAACTACGTCGTCGTCCGGTCGATGCTGGCCCGGATCCGCGAGCGGGCCGTCGGCACGCGGGTCCACGAGGCGCTCAACCCCTCCCAGCAGGTCGTCAAGCTCGTCAACGAGGCGCTGGTCGAGGCGCTGGGCGGCGAGACCTTCCGCGTCCAGTACGCCTCCCGGCCGCCGACGGTCGTGCTCATGGCCGGCCTGCAGGGCTCCGGCAAGACGACGACCTCGGCCAAGCTCGCCCGCTGGTTCCGCCAGCAGGGCCGCAACCCGCTGCTCGTCGGCGCCGACCTCCAGCGGCCGGCCGCGGTCGAGCAGCTGCGGACGCTGGGCGAGCGCGTCGGCGTCCCGGTGTTCAGCCAGCCGGGCGACCCGGTCGAGACCGCCCGGGCCGGGGTCGAGGAGGCCCGCCGGCTCGGCCGGGACGTCTGCATCGTCGACACCGCCGGCCGCCTGGCCATCGACGCCGAGATGATGGACCAGGTCCGGCGCATCTCCGAGGCGACGGCGCCCGACTACACGTTCCTCGTCGTCGACGCCATGACCGGTCAGGACGCGGTCACGGTGGCCGAGTCCTTCGACCAGGCGCTGGCCCTCGACGCCGTCATCCTCACCAAGCTGGACGGCGACGCCCGGGGCGGTGCCGCCCTGTCGGTCAAGGAGGTCGTCGGCAAGCCGATCGCCTTCGCGTCGACCGGCGAGAAGGTCGAGGACTTCGACCTGTTCCACCCGGACCGGCTCGCCAGCCGGATCCTCGGGATGGGCGACGTCCTCACGCTCATCGAGAAGGCCGAGCAGGTCTACGAGAAGGAGGAGGCCGAGAAGGCCGCCGCCCGCCTGCTCGAGGGCCGCTTCACGCTCGAGGACTTCCTCGAGCAGCTGCAGCAGGTCCGCAAGATGGGCCCGCTGCAGAACCTCATGGGCATGCTGCCCGGCCTGCCCAAGGAGATGCGCAACGCGCAGATCGACGAGAAGCAGATCAACCGGGTCGAGGCGATCATCCGCTCGATGACGCCCGAGGAGCGGGCCGACCCGACGATCATCGACGGCTCCCGCCGCCAGCGCATCGCCCGGGGCAGCGGCACCCAGCCCTCCGACGTCAGCCAGCTGGTCAAGCAGTTCCGCGAGATGCAGAAGCTGATGAAGCGGATGCCGGGGCTGTCGGGCACCAAGGCGGCGCGGGGCCGCAAGGCCAAGGGCAAGGCGAAGGGGCGCAAGGGCCGCAAGGGCGGGCGGGTGACGCCCCCCGGCACCGGGCGCACCACCCCCAAGCAGCCGTTCACGCTGCCGGGGCTCAACTGACAGCTAATCTGGTCACCGGCGTGCGGTTTGCTCCGACCGGCGCGCGCAGCGCATCATCGTCGGTCGCTCCGCTGTAGGCCGGCGCGTCACACCTCGACCGCGCGGCCGGGTGACCCCCGACACACGAAAGAAGACAGCAGTGGCCGTCAAGCTCCGCCTCATGCGGATGGGCAAGAAGAAGCAGCCGACGTACCGGGTCGTCGCGGCCGACTCGCGGTCGCCGCGCGACGGCCGGTTCATCGAGATCGTCGGCAGCTACGACCCCCGCCGCGAACCGTCGGTCGTCCGCATCGACAACGAGAAGGCCGTCGACTGGCTGCGCAAGGGCGCCCAGCCGACCGACGCCGTCCGCAAGCTCCTCGAGATCTCGGGGGCGTGGCAGCAGTTCCGCGGCGGTGAGAGCGGGTCGTCGGCGTCGGCCGGGTCGTCCGGGGAGGGCGCGGCCGAGCCGGCGGACGAGGGCTCGGCGTGACCGACACCGCCTCACCGGTCGAGGTGCCGACCGCGCGCGCCGTGCTCGAGCACGTCGTCGACTCGCTGGTCGACGACCGCGAGGCGGTGCGCATCGACGTGGAGGAGGGCCGCTCGCTGCCCCGGCTCACCGTCCGCGTCGGGCCGGCCGACATGGGCCGGGTCATCGGCAAGCGGGGGCGGGTCGCCCACGCGATCCGCACCGTGGTGCGGGCGGCGGCGGCGCGCGACGGCAGCGACGTCGAGGTCGAGTTCGAGGACTGAGCGCGGGCCGTGGCCTCCGCCGAGCGTGCTGGTGGCCGGGGCCCCCTCCTCGAGATCGGCCGGATCACCCGGCCGCACGGCCTGCGGGGCGAGGTCGTCGTCCGCCTGGTCACGGACCGCCTCGAGCGCCTGCAGCCGGGCTCGGTGCTGCACACCGACCGTGGCGACCTGGTGGTGCGCAGCGCCCGCCCCCACCGCGACACCTGGCTGGTGGCGTTCGAGGGCCGGGACGGGCGCGACCAGGTCGAGGACCTGCGGGGGGTGACCCTGCGGGCCGAGCCCCTCGACGACCCGGAGGTCCTCTGGGTGCACGAGCTGGTCGGCGCCACGGTCGTGACCACCGACGGCCGTGAGGTGGGCCGCTGCGAGGCGGTCGTCGACAACCCGGCGGCCGACCTCCTCGAGCTCGACTCGGGGGCCCTCGTGCCGGTCGTCTTCGTCGTGGACCACGCCCCGGGGCGCGTCGTCATCGACCCGCCCGAGGGCCTGCTCGACCTCTGAGGGGCGACGTGCGCATCGACGTCTTCACGATCTTCCCCCAGATGGTCGAGCACTTCGTCGACCAGAGCCTGCTCGGCCGGGCCCGGCGCGAGGGGCGGCTGGACGTGCGGGTCCACGACCTGCGCTCCTGCGCCACCGACCCCCACCGGTCGGTGGACGACGCCCCGTTCGGCGGCGGGGCCGGCATGGTCCTCATGCCCGAGCCGGTCTTCGCCGCGGTCGAGACCGTCGACCCGCCCCGGCCGCTCCTCTACCTCAGCCCCGCCGGGCGGCGCTTCGACCAGGCCGTGGCCCGCGAGCTGGCGGCCCTCGAGGGCTTCAGCCTCCTCTGCGGGCGCTACGAGGGCGTCGACGAGCGCATCCGCGAGCACCTGTGCGACGGCGAGCTGTCGATCGGCGACTTCGTGCTGTCGGGGGGCGAGGTGGCGGCCATGGTGGTCGTCGAGGCGGTGGCCCGCCTCGTCCCGGGGGTGATGGGCAACGTCGCGTCGGCCGAGGACGAGTCGTTCAGCGACGGGCTGCTCGAGTACCCCCACTACACCCGTCCGGCGAACTTCCGGGGGTGGACGGTGCCCGAGGTGCTGCGCAGCGGCGACCACGGGCGCATCGCCCGCTGGCGGCGGGCCCAGGCGCTGCGCCGCACGCTCGACCGCCGGCCGGACCTGATCGAGGCCCGGGGCGGCATCTCGGCCGAGGAGCGTAAGCTGTTGGCCGAGTTCGGGCTCGACGGCGACCTCCCCCCGACCGGCGACGAGCCCTGACCCGGCTTTGTGCCCTGCGCACGGCCCTGGTTACGATCTCCTGTCCGCCCGCACGAGCCTCCGCCGGAGCGACACCCGATGAACCCCACCGACCTGGTCGATCAGACGAACCTCCGCACCGACATCCCCGACTTCGGCCCCGGGGACACCGTCAAGGTCCACGTGCGGGTGGTCGAGGGCCAGAAGGAGCGCATCCAGGTCTTCCAGGGCGTGGTGATCAGCCGCTCCGGCTCGGGCATCCGCGAGACCTTCAAGGTCCGCAAGGTGAGCTACGGCGTGGGCGTCGAGCGCACCTTCCCGCTGCACGCCCCCACGATCGCCAAGATCGAGCGGGTCAGCCGGGGCGAGGTGCGCCGGGCGAAGCTGTACTACCTGCGCGACCGCATCGGGAAGGCCGCGAAGATCCGCGAGAAGCGCGAGAACTGAGCTGTCCCGGCCGCCCGGTAGGGTCCCCGTCATGAGCAGCGAGGACCTCGAGCGCTACGAGGCTGACATCGAGCTCCAGCTCTACAAGGAGTACAAGGATGTCAGCCCGATGTTCTCGTACGTGGTCGAGACCGAGCGGCGCTTCTACCTCGCGAACGAGGTGCACCAGACCATCCACGACAACGGCGGTCGCACCTACGTCGAGCTCGAGCTGCGGGACGCCTGGGTGTGGGACATGTACCGCACCTCCCGCTTCGTCCAGAGCGTGCGCATCGTCACGTTCAAGGACGTGAACATCGAGGAGCTGCCCCCCAAGGAGCTCTGACCGGTGGCGGCCGCCGGCCGTGCCGGTGGGGGCCGGCGCCCCTCCGGGCTCGCCGCCCACCGCCGGCGGCTGGGGGAGCGGGGCGAGCGGCTCGCCGCCGCCTGGTACGAGTCCCGGGGCTACACCGTCGTCGCCCGCAACTGGCGCTGCCGGGAGGGCGAGATCGACCTCGTCGTGGCCCGCCCCGGCGAGCTGGTGTTCTGCGAGGTCAAGGCCCGCTCGTCCGACCGCTTCGGCACCCCGGCCGAGGCGGTGACGCCGGCGAAGCAGCGGCGCCTCCGGGCGCTGGCGGCGCGCTTCCTCGCCGGCCACGACGGGGCGGCCACGCCCGCGGGCCCCGGGTGCCGGCGCGCCGTGCGCTTCGACGTCGCGGCGGTGACGGGGGGCCGGGTCGAGGTGCTCGAGGCGGCGTTCTGAGGCGGTGCCGGGCGCCCGCCCGGTCAGCCGAACGCGGCCCAGGCCACGAGCAGGGCGCAGACGATCAGGGCGCCGGCCACCATGGCGATGTCGGCGGCCGAGCGGCGGTGCTGGCGGAAGGGGTTGAAGCCCACGGGCCCAGTATCGCGGTGGGGGCGGGCGCGGACCCAGGCCGGGCACGGGGCGCGGGCCGCCGGCGGCTCCCGTCCCGGCAGCCGGCGTCCGGCGGTGTCGCACCGCGCTGGTACGGTGTGCGCACCGTCGTGCTGGCCCGGCAGGCGCCCGGGGCGCGGTGCGCGCGAGGGCCTCGCGGTCGAGCCCGGAACCGACCGCCCTGCGCTCACCGGTGTGAGGAGGTGCCTCCGTGCTCGCCACCGTCCGGTCCGCGACGCTGCTCGGCGTCGAGGGCAGGCCCGTCCGGGTCGAGATCCACGTCGCGCCCGGGCTGCCGTCGTTCACGGTCGTCGGGCTGCCCGACACCACCTGCCGCGAGGCCCGCGACCGGGTCCGGGCCGCGCTGGTGTCGTGCGGGCTGAAGTGGCCCAACGCCCGGGTGACCGTCAACCTGGCGCCGCCGGGCCTGCGCAAGGTCGGCGCGGGCCTCGACCTGGCCATCGCCGTCGGGCTGCTCGCCGCCAGCGAGCAGGTGCCGGCGAGCAGCCTGGTGGGCCGCTCGTTCCTCGGCGAGCTGGGCCTCGACGGCTCCGTCCGGCCGGTGCCGGGGGCGCTGCCGCTCATCGAGGCGCTGGGCGACCCCGAGGTCGTGGTGGCCGAGGGCTCGACGGTCGAGGCCCAGCTGGTCGGCCGGCACACGGTGCGCCCGGTCTCGACCCTGACGACGGTGGTCGCCGCGCTGCGGGGCACGGTCGAGTGGCCGCGGCCGTCGCCGCCGGCTGCGCCGCCCCCGCCCGACCGGGGCCCCGACCTGGCCGACGTGCGGGGTCAGCCGGCGGCCCGGTTCGCCCTCGAGGTGGCGGCGGCGGGCGGGCACCACCTGCTGCTCGTCGGCCCGCCGGGCGCGGGCAAGACCATGCTCGCCCGCCGCCTGCCGGGCCTGCTGCCCGACCTGTCGCCCGAGCACGCCCTCGAGGCCACCTGCATCCACTCGGCGGCCGGGCTGCCGCTGCCGCCGGGCGGGCTCGTCCGCCGGCCGCCGTTCCGCGCCCCGCACCACGGCGCCTCCGCCGTGTCGCTGGTCGGCGGCGGTTCGCACACCATGCAGCCCGGCGAGATCAGCCTGGCGCACCGGGGCGTGCTGTTCCTGGACGAGCTGGGCGAGTTCGACCCGGTCGTGCTCGACAGCCTGCGCCAGCCGCTGGAGGAGGGCACCATCCGGGTCTCCCGGGCCTCGGCCAAGGTCACGTTCCCCGCCCGGGTGCTGCTCGTGGCCGCCATGAACCCCTGCCCGTGCGGCGAGGGCGCCGTGCCCGGCGGCTGCCGGTGCACGCCCGCGGCCCGCAGCCGCTACGCCCGGCGGCTCTCGGGCCCGCTGGTCGACCGCTTCGACCTGCGGGTCGAGGTCGGTCGCCCGGAGGTCGCCGACCTGCTCGCCGACGGGTCGGGCGAGCCCACCGCCGCGGTGGCGGCCCGGGTGGCGGCGGCCCGCGAGCTGGCCGCGAGCCGGGGCGTCCCCGCCAACGCGCAGCTGCCGGCCTGGCGGCTCGACGAGGTGGCGCCGCTCGACCGGGGCGCGACCCGCCTGGTCGAGCGGCGCCTGCGCGAGGGCCGCCTGACCGGCCGGGGCCTGGGCGGCGTCCGCCGGGTGGCCCGCACCGTCGCCGACCTGGCCGGCCACACCGGCCCGCTCGGCGTCGAGCACGTCAGCGCCGCGCTGGCGCTGCGGTGCGAGCCGCTGTTCCTCGAGGGGCGGGCGTCGTGACCGCCGCCCCTGCGTCCCCGGTGGCCACGTCGTCGCCGGGCGCCGGTGCGCTGCCCCCGGCCGCGTTCGGCGCGGCGCTGGCCCGCCTGCCCGGCATGGGCCCGCGCCGGCTGGCGGCGCTGCTGGCCGAGGCGGCACCCGACGAGGCCTGGCGCCGGGTGCGCGCCGGGCGGGGCCTCGACGGCCCGGGCCTGCGCCGGGCGCTCGGCACGCGGGCCGGCGAGCTGGTGGCGCGGTGGCGGGCCGCGGCGGCCGGCCTCGACCCGGCCGCCGAGTGGCGGCGCCTCGCGGGTGCCGGGGTCGGCGCCGCGGTCCACGGCGGTCCCGACTACCCGCCGGCGCTCGCCGGCGACGTCGAGCCGCCGGCGGTCCTGTTCCACCGGGGCGACCCCGCGGTCCTCACCGGCCTTCGCGTGGCGATCGTCGGCACGCGGCGCTGCTCGTCCACCGGCGCGGCCGTCGCCACCGAGCTGGGCCGCGACCTGGCCGCCGCCGGCGTGGCCGTCGTGTCCGGGCTCGCCTCGGGCATCGACGCCGCCGCCCACCGGGGCGCGCTGGCGGCCGGCGGGGCGCCGCCGATCGGCGTCGTCGGCAGCGGGCTCGACACCGTCTACCCCCGCGGGCAGGAGCGGCTGTGGCGGGACGTCGCCGCGGCCGGCGTGCTGCTGTCCGAGGCGCCGCTCGGCGGGGCGCCCGAGCGGTGGCGGTTCCCGGCCCGCAACCGGGTGATCGCCGCGCTCGCCGACGTGGTGGTCGTCGTCGAGTCGCACCGGCGGGGCGGGTCGCTGCACACGGTCGACGAGGCCGACCGCCGGGGCGTCGAGGTGATGGTCGTGCCCGGGTCGGTCCGCAACCCCGCGGCGGCGGGCACCAACGAGCTGCTGGCCGACGGTCGCCCGCCGGCGTGCTCGGCCGACGACGTGCTGGTCGCGCTCGGCCTGGCCACCGTGGGTCGGGCAGGCGGGCCCGACCGCCGTCCGCTGCCGTCGCCCGACGACCGGCGGGTGCTCGAGGCGGTGGGGTGGCAGCCGGTGTCCCTCGACCAGGTCGCGCTGCGCACGGGACTCGGGGTGGCCGAGCTGGCGGCCGCGCTCGACCGCCTCGCCGACACCGGCTGGGTCGCCCGCCACGGCGGCTGGTACGAGCGGGTGGCGGAGGCGGGGCCGTGACCGCCGGCCACGCCCGGCGGGATGCCGCGCCCGGGGGCGGCCGCGTCACTAGCGTGGCCGCCGTGGCCTGGCACCTCGACGAGTTCGAACGGTCGCTGACGTCGGTCGCGCCGTCCACCGTCGAGGCCTACCTGCGCGACCTGCGGGCGTTCACCACCTGGGCCGGGCGGCTCGGGCTCGACGGGCCGGAGGGGGTCGAGCGGCAGACGCTGCGGCGGTACCTCGCCTACCTGGCGACCCGCGGCACGGCCCGCCGCACGATCGCCCGTCGGGCCTCGACGCTGCGCCGCTACTTCCGGTGGCTCCTGCGCACCGGTCGGGTGGCGGTCGACCCGACGGCCGGCCTCGCCGCGCCCAAGGGCGAGGGGCGGTTGCCCCGGGTGCTGCGGCCCGACGAGCTGCGGCACCTGCTGGGCGACGACGGCACCGGCGACGCGCCGACCGCGGCCGCGGCGGCCGGCCACGACCCGGTGGCCGGGGCGGTCGAGCTGCGCGACCGGGCCCTGGTCGAGCTGCTCTACGGCAGCGGGCTGCGGATCGCCGAGGCCACGGCGCTCGACGTCGACGACCTCGACCTCGACCGGTGCCTGGTGACCGTCTGGGGCAAGGGCGACAAGCAGCGCCTCGTGCCGCTCAGCGAGCCGACGGTCGACTGCCTGCGGCGGTGGCTGGCCGACGGCCGCCAGCACCTCGTCACCGAGCACACGCCGGCGGCCGCCGTCTTCCTCAACCGCCGGGGCCGCCGGCTGACGCCCCGGGACGCCCGCCGCATCCTCGACCGGCGGGCGCTCGAGCCGACCCATCCCCACGCCCTGCGCCACACCTTCGCGACGCACCTGCTCGACGGGGGCGCCGACCTGCGGGTCGTCCAGGAGCTCCTCGGGCATTCCGACGTGTCGACCACCCAGCGTTACACTCACGTCTCGAAGGAACGGCTGAGGGCAATCTTCGATGCCACCCACCCGCGCGCTTAGGGGGGGCACGTGACGCACGTCGACGCCGACATCGCCGCCGCGTGGGAGGCCTACAAGCGGGCAGGCGATCGTCCGGCACGAGACGAACTGATCCTGCACTACGCACCGCTGGTCCACATCGTGGCCGCGCGGCTGGCCGCAGGTGCCCCGAGCCACGTCGACCGGGCCGACCTCGTCAGCTACGGCGTCTTCGGCCTGATCGACGCCATCGAGAAGTTCGAGCCCGAGCGGGGTCACCGCTTCGAGACCTACGCGATGGCCCGGATCCGCGGCCACATCGTCGACGAGCTGCGCTCGTTCGACTGGGTGCCCCGCTCGGTCCGGGCCAAGGCGCGGGCCGTCGACGAGGCGCTCGCGCGCCTCGAGGCCGAGCTGCACCGCGAGCCCACCGAGACCGAGCTGGCCGAGGCCATGGGTCTCGACGAGGAGGAGCTGCGCCGGGTCCTGGCGCAGATCGCGCTGATCAACCAGGTCACCTTCGACACGACGCTGGGGGCGGCGCTCGAGGGGGAGGGGCTCACGCTGGGTGACGTGCTGGTGGCGGAGGACGACGACGCCCCCGGCCACAACGTCGAGGTCGCCGAGCTGCGGGCCGCGCTGGCGGCCGCCATCGAGCGCCTCTCCGCCCGCGAGCGCGACGTCGTCGCGCTCTACTACCACGACGGCCTCACCCTGGCCGAGATCGGCGAGGTGCTCGGCGTGACCGAGAGCCGGGTCTGCCAGATCCACGGCAAGGCGGTCGCCCAGCTGCGGCGCCGCCTGGTCGCCGCCGAGCGCGAGCCCGCCTGACCCGCGCGCCACCGGCACCCTCGCCGGCCCCGCTCGGCACCTGGCCGGCGGCCGGCCGGCCCCGTTCGCCGCCCCGGGGGCGGTCACCCGTGACCGCCCGCCGCCGAACGGCCCGTGGCCCCGGGCCTCGCGCGTCGTCCCCGACCGCCTGCCTCGCGCCCCCGGCGGGCGCCCGACGCTGCGCGAGCCCCAGGGGGAGCGATGCCGACCGTCCACCGGGCGCCACCGCCGGTGCGCCTCCGTCCCCGCCGCCGGCACGGGCGCCGGCGCCCATCCGTGTTCGAGCTCATGGGCCTGGTCCGGCGGCGGGCCGGGCGACCGCCGGGCCGGGGCGGGGGACCCGGCCGCCGAGCGGTGCTCGCCGCCCTCCTCGCGGCCGGGGCCGTCGCGGCCGCGGCGCCGGCCGGCCCGGCCGCCGCCGGCACCCGGGCGCCGGCCGAGCCCGGGCCCGTCGTCCACACCCCGCCCGTGGACGCCCCGATCGTCGACCCGTTCCGCCCGCCGCCCGGCCCCTACGGCCCGGGCAACCGCGGCCTCGAGTACGGCACCGAGCGCGGCGACGTCGTCCGGGCCAGCGCGGACGGCACGGTCAGCTTCGCCGGGCCGGTGGCGGGCTCGCTGCACGTGACGGTGCTGCACGCCGACGGGGTGCGCACGAGCTACTCGTTCCTCGCCACGGTCGAGGTGGCGGTCGGCCAGCGCGTGCGCCAGGGCGACCGCCTCGGGACGGCGGGCGGGCGGCTGCACTTCGGGGCGAGGCTGGGCGACGCCTACGTCGACCCCGCGGCGCTGTTCGGCACCACGACCACCGACGTCGAGCTGCTGCCGTTCGAGGTGCCGCCCGGCTCCGACCCCGCCGCCGAGGCCCGGGCCCTGGTGCTGCTCGCCCTCGCCGAGGGCGGCGGGCTGCCGGGGCTGCCGGACGTGGTCGACTGGCTGCGCGACCGGGCCGGGGCGGGTGTCGGCTACGTCGCCGAGCTCAACCCGTGGGTGCGGGGCCTGGAGATGGGGCTCGACCTCGCCGATCGCCTGCTGTCCCCGGGCCCCTGCTCGGACGGGCCGCCACCGGTCGCGCCGGTGGCGGGTGAGCCCCGGCGCGTCGCCGTCACCGTCGGGGGCCTCGGCTCGACCAGCACCAGCGCCGCCATCGACGACCTGCGGGTCGACGAGCTGGGCTACGACCCCGATCGCGTCGTGCGGTTCAGCTACGCGGGCGGGCGCACCCCCGGCACCGGCCGCGCCTTCCCCGAGCTGGCGACGACCAGCTACAGGTCCGCCCACACCCAGGGCGACGTCACCGTCGCCGCCGACCGGCTCGCCGACCTGATCGAGCAGGTCCTCGCCGCCGACCCCGAGGCGGTCGTCGACGTGCACGCCCACTCGCTCGGGGGCCTCGTCGCCCGCCTGGCCGTCATGGAGCTGGCGGACCGGGGCGTCGACCCGGCCCGCCTCGGCACCCTCGTCACCCTCGGCACGCCCCACCGGGGCGCCGACCTCGCCACCGCCCTCCGCGCCGTCGACACCACCGTCGCCCTCGACGCGGCCGTCGACCTCGCCGCGCGCCGCGTCGGGCTCGACCTCGACGCGATCGTCTTCGACCAGCTGGCCGAGGGCTCCGAGGTCGTCCGCCGGCTGCGCCACGCCGGCCCGCCGCCGGGCGTCGACCTCGTGTCGATCGCGGCCCGGGGCGACCTGACCGTGGCCGCCCCGCAGACCGAGGTCTCGGGTGCGGCCAACGTGACGGTCCCGCTCGCCGGCCCGTCGGCGCACGGCGACCTCGTCGGCTCCGACGAGGCCACCGCCGAGGTCGCCCGGGCCCTCGCCGGCCAGCCCCCGGGCTGCGAGCCCTGGCACGACGCCGTCGCCGACGTCGTGGGCGGCCACGCGGTCTCCTACGTCACCGACCAGCTGGGCGCGCTGTCGCTCGCCGCGCCGTGAGCCGGTGGCCCCGGCCAGCGGGCGCACCACCCGGCGCGGCCGGTGCCGGGCGGCCCGTGGGAAGTGCGGCGGTCGCGCGCCCCCCGGTAGGCTGTCCCGCCGGTCGGGCACCCCCCGCCCGGCTCCACCGATCACGCAGCCGGCCCACCCCACGGTCGCCTCCGGGCGCCGGGCCGGCGAGGACAACCGATGGGAGAGGAACGCACGTGGCTGTCGTCACCATGAAGCAGCTGCTGGAGGCCGGTGTCCACTTCGGGCACCAGACCCGCCGCTGGAACCCGAAGATGAAGCGGTTCATCTTCGGCGAGCGCGGCGGCATCTACATCATCGACCTCCAGCAGACGCTGCAGCGCATCGAGACCGCGTACACCTTCGTGCGGGACGTCGTCGCCGACGGCGGCACGATCCTGTTCGTCGGCACGAAGAAGCAGGCCCAGGAGCCGATCGAGCACTACGCCACCAAGTGCGGCATGCCGTACGTCAACGAGCGGTGGCTCGGCGGCATGCTCACCAACTTCCAGACGATCAGCCGGCGCGTCGGCAAGATGCTCGAGCTGGAGCGCCAGCGGGACAGCGGCGAGTTCGCCGCCATGCCCAAGAAGGAGGCGCTGCTGAAGCAGCGCGAGCTCGAGAAGCTCCAGCGCTACCTCGGCGGCATCCGCTCGATGGAGAGCCTGCCGCAGGCGATCTTCGTGCTCGACACGAAGAAGGAGCACATCGCCGTCACCGAGGCCAACAAGCTCGGCATCCCGGTGGTGGCCGTCGTCGACACCAACTGCGACCCGGACCTCGTCGACTACGTGATCCCGGGCAACGACGACGCCATCCGCTCGGGCACGCTGCTGTGCCGCGTCATCGCCGACGCCGTCATCGAGGGCAAGCACATCGCCTCGCTCCGGGCCCAGTCCGCGCCCCGCTCGCCCGAGGACGAGGAGCGGATCGCCATCGAGCAGGCCGAGGCCCGGCGCCGGGCCCTCCTCGAGGCGCAGCAGCGCGAGGCGCGCGTCGCGGCCGGCGCCCCGCCCGCCCGGCGCCCCGCGCCCGCGGCCGCCGGCGCGCCGGCCGGTGCGGGCGAGGAGCCCACCGCCCCCGCGGGCGACGAGCCGGCAGCCGCGGACCGCCCGGCCGGTGAGGCCGGCACCGACCAGACCCCCGAGACCACCGAGGAGCCCTGAGCCCCGATGGCCCAGTTCACCGCCAAGGACGTGCAAGCCCTGCGCCAGGCCACCGGCGCAGGCATGATGGACGCCAAGAAGGCCCTGACCGAAGCCGACGGCGACATGGAGGCGGCGCGCAAGCTGCTGCGCGAGCGGGGCCTCGCCAAGGCCGACGCCCGGGCCGACCGCGAGAACGCCCAGGGCGCCATCGCCATCGCCACGAACGTCGGCGCCGTCGGGCTCGCCGAGCTCAAGTGCGAGACCGACTTCGTGGCCAAGTCGCAGAACTTCGTCGCGCTGACCCAGGAGATCGCCGACTCGGTGGCCGCCCGGGGCGAGCAGGCCGTCGCCGACCACCAGTCCGAGGTCGACGACCTGAAGGTCACGCTCAAGGAGAACATCGAGGTCGGCCGGGTCGTCCAGGTGCCGCTCGGCCCGGACGACGTGTTCGACACCTACCTGCACAAGCAGGACGGCCGCGGCGTGAACGGCGTGGTGGTCGTGCTCCGTGGGGGCACGAAGGAGCTGGCGCACGACATCGCCGTGCACATCGCCTTCGCCAAGCCCGAGTACCTGACCCGCGACGAGGTCCCCGAGGACGTGGTGGCCGAGGAGCGGGAGACGCTGCTCAACATGACCAAGGCCGAGGGCAAGCCCGAGGCGGCCTGGGACAAGATCGTCGAGGGCCGGCTCAACGCCTGGTACAAAGAGCGCGTGCTCCTCGAGCAGGCCTACGTCCGCGACGAGAAGCAGACGATCGCCCAGGTGCTGGCGAGCGGCGGGGCCGAGATCGTCCGCTACGCCCAGCTGTTCATCGGCGGGTGAGGCCCGTGCACCGTCCGTCCCCCTCCCTCCGGCGCCCGTCGTGGGGGAGGGGTGACCGATGACCGTGTACCGCCGGATCCTGCTCAAGCTGTCGGGCGAGGCCTTCGCCGGCGACGCCGGCTACGGCATCGACGGCGCCTTCACCCAGTACATCGCCGGTGAGATCGTCGACGTCCGGGAGGCGGGCGTCGACGTGGCCGTCGTCGTCGGCGGCGGCAACATCTGGCGCGGCATGGCCGGCGCCGACGCGGGCATGGACCGGGCCCAGGCCGACTACATGGGCATGCTGGCCACGGTCATCAACGCCCTCGCCCTGCAGGACACGCTCGAGCGGCTCAACCAGCCGACGCGCGTGCAGACGGCCATCCACATGGCCCAGGTGGCCGAGCCCTACATCCGCCGGCGCGCCATCCGCCACCTGGAGAAGGGCAGGGTCGTCATCTTCGCCGGCGGCACGGGCAACCCCTTCTTCACCACCGACACGGCCGCGGCCCTCCGGGCGGTCGAGATCGAGGCCGACGCCATGCTCCGCGGCACGCACTCGGGTGTCGACGGGATCTACACGGCCGACCCGCGCACCGACCCCGACGCCACCCGGCTCGAGGAGGTGAGCTACCTCGAGGTGCTGAACCGCGGGCTCAAGGCGATGGACGCGACGGCGATCACCCTGTGCATGGACAACAAGCTGCCGATCGTCGTCTTCGACCTCCTCGGCAAGGGCAACATCCGGTCCATCGTCGGTGGCGAGCCGATCGGTACCCTGATCCACTAGAGGCGGCAGGGTCGGCGGCCGTCCGGCCCGCGCCCGACCAGTCGCCCCTTCTCGACCCAGGAGCACCCGTGTCTGACGACATGATCGCGATGGTCCTCGACGAGGCTCGCGACAAGATGGCCAAGGCGGTGGAGCACGCCCGGTCGGAGTTCACGACCGTGCGCACGGGCCGTGCCACGCCGGCCCTGGTCGAGAAGCTGCCCGTCGACTACTACGGCACCGAGGTGCCGCTGCAGCAGATCGCCGGGTTCACGGTGCCCGAGGCGCGGCTGCTCGTGATCAGCCCGTACGACAAGGGTGCGATCCCGGCCATCGAGAAGGCGGTGCAGAACTCGCGCCTCGGCCTGTCGCCGACCAACGACGGCCAGGTGATCCGGCTCAACTTCCCGCCGCTCACCGAGGAGCGGCGGCGGGAGCTGGTCAAGGTCGTCCGGGGCATGGCCGAGGAGGGCCGCATCAGCATCCGCCACGCCCGCCGGGCCGCCCGCCACGAGCTGGAGGCCTTCGAGAAGGAGGGCGACATCTCGGCGGACGACCTCGCCCGGGCCGAGAAGGAGCTCGACAAGCTCACCCACCAGTACGAGGCCGAGATCGACGCCGCCCTCGAGGTGAAGGAGCAGGAGCTGCTCGAGGTGTGACGCCGCGACGCCGGCCGCCCGCACGGGCGCGCTCGTCGCGTTTGCCACCACCGGCGGTGGCCGAGCGTGCAGGATGGGGTCGACGCGAACCATGGCTCGACCGTCGGGACGACCGCTCGGGGAGACGCACCGGGGTGGTCCAGACGAGAGGATGACGACGTGACCGATCCGGACGACCGCCGCGACGAGTCCCAGCGCGACCCCACCGAGCGGGTGCGGCTCCTCGGTGCCGACGAGGCCGCGGAGGCGCTGGAGCGCGACGACATCCGCCATCGGTTCGACGCCGACCGCCCCCGCTTCGGCGACCGGCCCGCCGGCCCGCCCCCCGGCACGCCGCGGCCGGCCCTACGGTTCCCCCTCGGCTCGGACGACGACCCGAACACGATCGAGCGGCCGCCGGTCGTCCCGGTCGAGCAGCCCGACGAGGTGCCGGAGCTGTCCCACTGGGCTGGCTCGGCTGCAGAGGAGGTGCCTCACATGAGACCCCGCGACCCCCGCCACGGTGACGACACATGGTCGGGGTACGACGCCGAGCCCCCGTGGCGCGACGACCCCCCGCCCGCCCCGCCGGCCGGGTCCCGGTCCGGCGCAGGTGACTGGCCGTCGCCGGCGGGCCCGGCGCGGGGCACGCCCGTCCGCTTCGACGAGGACGGCGACCCACCGCCCGGCCGGTCCGTGTTCGGCGACCCGCCGGCCCCGCCGCCCGAGCCCGGCTACGGCGACGCCTACGGCGACGACGCCTACGCCGACGACTACGACGCGGCCTACGACGACGCGTACGAGGACGTCTACGACGACGACGTCTACGGCGAGCCGGCCCCGACCGCGGCCGCCCCGGCGGCGCCCCGGCGGCGCGCGCCCCGTCGGTCGCCCCGCCGCAGCGCCGACCGCGACCTGCGCACGGCGGTGCTCGTCGGCGTCGGCTTCCTCGGGGTCGCGCTCGCCCTGTTCGCGACCCTCGGGCCGCTCGGGGGGATGATCGTCGCCGTCCCCGTGCTCGGGTACGCGGCCTACGAGTACTTCGTCGCCGTCAACACCGCCGGCTACGAGGCGCCCGTGCCGGTGGGCGTCGCCGCGGTGGCCGGCATGGTGCTCGCCACCTACAACTACGGCGAGCAGGCGATCCCCCTCGTCCTCGTCCTGGCCGTGGCGTCGTGCTTCCTGTGGTACCTGGTCAGCGCGGGCGGCGGCCGGCCGGTGACCAACATCGGCGTCACCCTGCTCGGCGTCGGCTGGATCGGCGTGTTCGGCTCCTTCGCCGGCCTGCTCCTCGCCGACCCGTTCGGCAACGGCGTGGCGCTGCTGCTGGCGGCGGTCATCCCGACGATCGGCTACGACGTCGGCGCCCTGTTCGTCGGGCGGAGCGCCGGGTCCCGGCCGCTCTCCTCGGCCAGCCCGAACAAGACGATCGAGGGCCTGGCCGGCGGCATGCTGCTGGCGGTCGTCGCCGGGGTGGTGTTCGCCATCGTGGGCGTCCACCCGTTCGACCAGTGGCAGGAGGGCCTGAAGGTCGGCGTGCTGGTGGCGCTCGTCGCCCCGCTCGGCGACCTGGCCGAGTCGCTGGTCAAGCGCGACCTCGGGATCAAGGACATGGGCACGATCCTCCCGGCCCACGGCGGCCTGCTCGACCGGTTCGACGCCCTGCTCTTCGTCCTCCCGGCGGTGTGGTACCTGACCCGGATCAGCGACTTCTTCCTCGCGTGACCGGGGCGCCCGGCGGCCGGGGCCCGGCCGGGCGCCGCGGGGACGACGGATAGCCTGGCGCGGTGGCCGTCACGACCGTCGCCATCGCCGGGTCGACCGGGTCGATCGGGACGCAGACGATCGACGTGGTCTGCGCCGAGCCCGACCGCTTCGAGGTCGTGGCGCTGGGCGCGTGGTCGTCGGCCGACGCGCTCGTCGGCCAGGCCCGCCGGCTGCACCCCAAGCTGGTGGTCATCGGCGACGAGCGCCTGCGCGACCGCGTCGCCGAGGGCGTCCCGACCGGGACCGAGGTGCGGGCCGGCGCCGAGGCCCTGGCCGAGCTGGGCAGGGTCGCCGACGTGTGCGTGAACGGCGTCGTCGGCTTCGCCGGGCTGCGGGTGACGCTCAGCGCCATCGAGGCCGGCAAGCGCCTGGCGCTGGCCAACAAGGAGTCGCTGATCGCCGGGGGGCCGGTCGTCCGGGCGGCGCTGGCGGCCCCCGGGGCGGGCCACATCGTGCCGGTCGACTCCGAGCACGGCGCGGTGCACCAGTGCCTGGCGGCCAACGCCGGCGGCGACCCCGACCGGGTGCGGCGCATCGTGCTGACCGCCAGCGGCGGGCCCTTCCGGGGCCGCAGCCGCGCCGAGCTCGCCGAGGTCACGGTCGAGGACGCCCTCGCCCACCCGACGTGGTCGATGGGTCCGAAGATCACGGTCGACTCGTCGACGCTCATGAACAAGGGGCTCGAGGTCATCGAGGCCCACGAGCTGTTCGGCCCGACCTACGGGATCGGCTACGACGACATCGAGGTCGTGGTCCACCCCCAGTCGATCGTCCACTCGATGGTCGAGCTGAGCGACGGATCGACCATCGCCCAGCTCTCCGAGCCCGACATGCGGCTGCCGATCGGCTACGCGCTGGCCTGGCCCGACCGGATCGGCACGCCGTTCGGCCGGCTCGACTGGTCGACCGTCCGGTCGCTGGAGTTCGAGCCGCCCGACCTCGAGGCCTTCCCGTGCCTCGCCCTGGCCTACGAGGCCGGGCGCATGGGGGGCACCGCGCCGGCCGTGCTCAACGCGGCCAACGAGGAGGCGGTGGCCGCCTTCCTCGCCGGGCGGATCCCGTGGCTCGGCATCGCCGAGGTCCTGAAATCCGTCCTGTCCCGGCATGATGGTGGTCGCGCCGACGGGGTCGACGCCGTGCTGGCGGCCGACCGCGCCGGCCGGGAGGCCGCCCGGCGCGAGATCGAGAGGATCGCGGAGTGACGGAGACCCACCGAGAGGACAGCACGCCGGACGGTGCGCCTGTCCCGGGCGACCCGGTGGTCGCCGGGCCACCGCCACCCCCGCCGCCGCCCCCGCCGGGCCCGGGGGGCGGCCAGCAGCTCGACAGGGCCAACAGGGTCCGGCTCGCCCTGTTGATCGCCGCCTTCGCCCTCTTCGGCATCTGGGCCGGCTGGCCCGCCCTCGTCATGGTGGCGGGGCTGGTCGTGATGATCTTCCTCCACGAGCTCGGCCACTACCTGACCGCCAAGTGGGCGGGCATGAAGGTGACCGAGTTCTTCCTCGGCGCCGGCCCCAAGCTGTGGTCGTTCCGGCGGGGCGAGACCGAGTACGGGGTCAAGCTCGTCCCGGTCCTCGCCTACGTGCGGATCATCGGCATGAACAACCTCGACGAGGTCGACCCGGCCGACGAGCCCCGCACGTTCCGCCAGCAGTCGTTCCCCAAGCGCCTGCTCGTCGTGAGCGCCGGCTCGCTCATGCACGCCCTGCAGGCGTTCGTGCTCCTGGTCGTCCTGCTCGGCGTCGTCGGCGTGCCGGGCGGCAGCGTCGTCGACATGGTCGACATGCCCGACCGGGGCGAGGCCTGGCAGGTCAACGAGGTCGTCGAGGACAGCGCGGCCGAACGGGCCGGCCTGCGGGAGGGCGACCGCATCGTCGCCCTCGACGGCCGCCCGGCGTCGAGCTACGACGATCTGGCCGCCGCCATCTCCGAGCACGAGGTGGGCGACCGCATCGTGCTCGACGTCGTGCGCGACGGCGAGCGGCTCACCCTCGACGCCGAGCTCGGCCCCCGCCCGGAGGACGAGGAGGGGGGTGCCGCCGGGTCGCCGTTCCTGGGCGTCGCCAGCAGCCCGTGGTGGGACGACCAGCCGATCGGCCTGCCCGCGGCGATCGCCCGTGCCCCCGGCGAGATGGCCGGCTTCTCGGTGGAGACCGTCAAGCTCATGGTCGACGCCTTCTCGCCCGACCGGCTGCGCCAGCTCGCCGACCAGGTCCGCCAGGAGGACGCCCCGGCGCAGGGCGGCGAGGGCCGGCGGGTCGAGGACGGCGGTGGCTCGGGCGACGGCCGGCTCATCTCGATCATCGGCTTCGTCCAGGTGGGCTCGCAGGAGGTGGACGAGCGGCTGCTCAACATGCTGCTGCTCTTCTTCCAGATCAACGTCTTCGTCGGCATCTTCAACATGCTGCCGCTGCTGCCCCTCGACGGCGGCCACGCGGTCGTGGCGATCTACGAGCGCCTGCGCTCCCGCCCGGGCCGGCCCTACCACGCCGACTTCGCCAAGCTCCTGCCGCTGACCTACGCCGTGGTCATGGTGCTGGTGATCATCGGCGCCACCACCATCTACCTCGACATCGTCAACCCCATCGTCTGACCCATGGACCTCGGCCAGTCCTCGTACCCTCGCCGCAAGACCCGCCAAATCATGGTGGGCGACGTGCCCGTCGGTGGCGACGCCCCGATCACGGTGCAGTCGATGACCACGACCCGCACCGCGGACGTCGAGGCCACGCTCCAGCAGATCTACGACCTGGCGATGGCGGGGGCCGACATCGTCCGCTGCACCTGCAACGAGATCGAGGCCGCCGAGGGCCTCGCCCGCATCGTCCCCCGCTCGCCGGTGCCGATCGTCGCCGACATCCACCACCAGTACCGGATGGCGCTGGCCGCGCTGGAGGCGGGCGTGCACTGCCTGCGCCTCAACCCCGGCAACATCCGCAAGCCGGAGCACATCAAGCTCGTGGCCCAGGAGGCCAAGGACCGCGGCGTGCCCATCCGCATCGGGGTCAACGGCGGGTCGCTCCACCCCGACCTCTACAAGAAGTACGGCGACCGGGTGACGCCGGAGGCGATGGTCGAGTCGGCGCTGACGGAGCTGGCCTACTTCCAGGAGGTCGGCTTCGAGGACGTGAAGATCTCGGTCAAGGCGTCCTCGGTGCCGCTGATGATCGAGGCCTACCGCCAGCTGTCCGAGGCCGTCGACCACCCGCTCCACCTCGGCGTCACCGAGGCGGGCCCGCTGCCCGGCGGGCTCATCAAGGCCACGGCCGGCATCGGCACCCTCCTGGCCGAGGGCATCGGCGACACGATCCGCTACAGCCTGACCGCCGACCCGGTCGAGGAGGTCCGGGCCGGGCGGGCGCTGCTCGAGTCGATGGGCCTGCGCGAGCGGCGCAACATCGACCTCATCGCCTGCCCGTCGTGCGGTCGCGCCGAGATCGACGTCATCGAGGTGGCCCGCAAGGCCCAGGAGGCCTTCGGCGACCGGCAGATCCCGCTGCAGGTGGCGGTCATGGGCTGCGTGGTCAACGGCCCCGGCGAGGCGCGCGACGCCGACCTCGGCATCGCCGCCGGGCGCAACAAGGGCCACCTGTTCGTGCGGGGCCAGAACGTGGCCGTCGTGCCCGAGGACGAGATGGTCGACGCGCTCGTCGAGTGGGCCACCTACATCCACGAGAACGGCGTCGAGGCGGCGCTCGAGCGGGCCCGGGCGACGAGCGAGGCCGCCCGCCGCGCCGCCGAGCGCGACCGGGACGCCCTGCTGCGGGCCAAGGGCGCCGACGCCAACAACAGCGAGCAGCGGGTCGAGGTCATCCGCAAGCTCTGAGGCTCGTCACCGCGGGCGGCGCGCGCGGGCCCGAGCCCGAGGGCCGCCGGCGGTGCCAGGCGCCGCGGGCGGCGGCCCCGGTGGGCGCGGCGCGGACTCTACGCTGGCCGCCATGTCCCGGCCGGCGGCTCCCCGTGGCGGCTTCACCACCCGGGTGGTGGTGGGCCTCGTCCTGCTCCTCGTTGCCTGGTTGGTCATCCGGACCGTGCTCGGCATGGTCTACTCGCTCATACGGGCGGCGATCTTCGTGGCCCTGTTCGTGATCGTGGCCTGGATCGTGCTCGTCGGCCCGCCGGGGCGCGACTGACCCCGCGACCGGCGCTCGACCCGCGGAGGCGGGCGGTATGGTGGCGGCGGTTCAGGTTCGATGAGGAGGGCGGTCAGGTGCACCCGGATCGGAACCCCGACGTAACGGAACGGTCACACGACGTTCTGTACCGTCGCCCGGTCGTGCGCACCTCCTCCCGCAACCGCTCCGCTCTCGCCGGCCTGGGCCTGCTCGCCGCCCTGGTGGCCGTCGCCGCCGGGGACACCACCGCGAGCCGGCCGGCCGACGCCAGCGTCGGCCAGCAGGCCCCCGAGCTGACCGTCCAGGACGTCGACTTCACCGAGGTGGCGCAGCCCGGCAACCTCTGCGCCGAGCCGCTGTCCGGGGCGCCGCCCCGCATCGTCGCCCTCGACGACGGCGCCAGCCCGCTGCTCGACGAGTCGACCCTCGCCCGCGTCGAGGTCGACGACGACGTCGCCTACGCCGACCTGGACGGCGACGGGCGCGACGAGGCGGTCGTGCACGCCACCTGCGCCTACGGGGCCAACGGGGTCGTGGACTCCGTGCAGGTCTGGTCGGTGCGGGGGCGGCTGCCGATGCTCGTCGACACGGTCGACGGGGCACCGGAGGAGGTCGCCGAGGACAGCGCGTTCCCGCCGACGGTCCTCGACGTGGACGTCGACGGCGACGAGGTCGTCGTGACCTTCACCCACCACGACGACGGCGACCCGCACTGCTGCCCGTCCCGGGCGACCGAGGTGCGCTACGAGCTGGACGGCGGGCTCGAGGTGACCGGCGAGCCGACGACGGTCGACCTCGAGACCGCCGCCTGAGGCGGCCGCCGGACCGCACGTTCGCGCTGGCGGGCGGGCGCGCCCCGCCCGGTACGATCCGGTCCCTATGGCGAAGGTCCTCACGTCGCAGGCCGACGACTTCCCCCGCTGGTACCAGGACGTCCTGGCCAAGGCCCAGCTGGCCGAGAACGGCCCGGTGCGGGGGACGATGGTCATCCGGCCGTACGGGTACTCGATCTGGGAGCGGATCCAGTCCGAGGTCGACGCCCGGATCAAGGCGTGCGGGGCCGAGAACGCCTACTTCCCGCTGTTCATCCCCGAGAGCTACCTGCAGCGGGAGGCCGAGCACGTCGAGGGCTTCAGCCCCGAGCTGGCGGTGGTGACCCACGCCGGCGGCAAGGCGCTCGACGAGCCGATCGTCGTCCGGCCCACCAGCGAGACGGTGATCGGCGAGTACATGTCGCGCTGGATCCAGAGCTACCGCGACCTCCCCCTGCTGCTGAACGCCTGGAACAACGTCGTCCGCTGGGAGCTGCGCCCCCGGCTGTTCCTGCGCACGACCGAGTTCCTCTGGCAGGAGGGCCACACCGCCCACGCCACCCGGGAGGACGCCGCCGCCTACGCCACCCGCATCCTGCGGGAGGTCTACGAGGACTTCATGGTCAACGTGCTGGCGATCCCGGTGCTGGTGGGGCGCAAGACCGCGTCCGAGCGGTTCGCGGGCGCCATCAACACGATGACGCTCGAGGCGATGATGCGGGACGGCAAGGCCCTCCAGATGGGCACCAGCCACGAGCTCGGCCAGAACTTCTCCCGCGCCTTCGACATCACCTACCTCGACGCGGCGGGCGAGACGCAGTACTGCTGGACGACGTCGTGGGGGTCGACCACCCGCATGATCGGCGGGCTGATCATGACCCACGGCGACGACGGCGGGCTGGTGGTCCCGCCGCTGCTCGCGCCCATCCAGACCGTGGTCGTGCTGGTCAAGGAGGCCGACGGCGCGGGGGAGCGGGTCGCCGCGCTGGCCGACGAGCTGGCCGCCGCGGGCGTGCGCGCCCGGGTCGACGACCGGACCTCGGTCAGCTTCGGGCGGCGGGCCACCGACTGGGAGCTGAAGGGCGTCCCGGTGCGGCTCGAGCTGGGCCCCCGCGACCTCGCCGCCGGGGCGGTCACCGTCGTCCGGCGGGACACCGGCGAGAAGTCCCAGGTGCCGCTCGACCGGGCGGTGGCCCGGGTGCGCGAGCTGCTCGACCGCATCCAGGTCGACCTGCTGGCGGCGGCCACGGCCCGGCGGGACGCGGCGACGACCGACGTGACGACCGTCGACGAGGCGGCCGAGGCGGCCCAGACCGGCTTCGCCCGGCTGCCGTGGGACGTCGTGCGGGGCGAGGGCGAGGCGCGCCTGGCCGAGCGGGGCGTCACCGTGCGGTGCCTCATGGGTCCCGACGGGTCGCTGCCCCCGAGCGAGGACGAGCCGGACCTCGTCGCCGTCGTCGCCCGCGCCTACTGACCTCACGCTGCGACCCGGCCCTGCTCACCGACGGTGGCCGCCGGACGGCGGTTATACTTTGGTGTCCGCATCGCTTCGGATAGGACGTCGTCACCGTTCGAGCACGTGTCGAGCGAAGGCGTGGGCTTCGGCCCACGCCTTTCGTATGAGGGAAGGAGGAGCAACCGATGAGCGTCACGGATCGTGTACGTGAAGTGGTGTTGCCCCTCCTGACCGAGCGACAGATCGACCTCTACGACGTGGAGATGTCGGGGCCCGTGCTGCGGGTCGTCGTCGACCGGCCCGGCGGCGTCGACCTGGACGCGCTCGCCGCGGCCACCCGCGTCGTCTCGCGCGCGCTCGACGAGGCCGACCCGATCGCCGGGGCCTACACCCTCGAGGTGACGAGCCCGGGCCTCGAACGGCGGCTGCGCACCCCCGAGCACTTCGCCCGCGCGGTGGGCGAGACGGTCAAGGTCCGCACCGTGCCGGGCACGCCGGGCGAGCGCCGCGTCACCGGCGAGCTGGTCGCCGCCGACGACGAGGGCATCGTCGTGCGCACCGGCGTCGACGACGACGGCACCCCGACGGAGCGGCAGATCAGCTACGACGAGATCGAGCGGGCCCGGACGGTCTTCGACTGGGGGCCCGGCGACACGGCGGGCAAGCCGGGTCGGACCCGCCGAGGGAAGCGGACGACCGGCGGGCGTTCCCGGGGCACCAGCAACGAGAAGAGGGATCACAGGTCATGAGCGAGATGATGGAGGCGCTGCAGGCGCTCGCCGCCGAGAAGGGCATCTCGGTCGACACCCTGATGGCCGCCCTGGCCGACGCGCTGGAGTCGGCCTACAAGCGCATGCCGGGCGCCTACGAGTACGCGTGGGTGACGATCGACCCGACCAACTTCGACATCCGCGTGTACGCGCAGGAGCTCGACGAGAACGGCGAGCCCTACGGGCCCGAGCTCGACGTGACGCCCCAGGACTTCGGCCGCATCGCGGCCCAGACGGCCCGCCAGGTCATGACCCAGCGCATCCGCGAGGCCGAGCGGGAGCTGCGCTACGAGGAGTACGCGGGGCGCGAGGGCGACATCGTCACCGGCACCGTCCAGCAGGGCGACAGCCGCTACACGCTGCTCAGCCTGGGCCCCGTCGAGGCGCTGCTGCCGCAGGCCGAGCAGGTCCCGCACGAGCGCCCCGAGCCCGGCACCCGGCTGAAGGCCTACATCGTCGAGGTGCGGCGGACCGCGCGCGGCCCGCAGATCGTCGTGTCGCGGACGCACCCGGGCCTCGTGCTGGAGCTGTTCAAGCTCGAGGTGCCGGAGATCGCCGACGGCGTCGTCGAGATCAAGGCCTGCGCCCGCGAGCCCGGCCACCGCACGAAGATCGCGGTGTGGTCGAACGACCCCAACGTCGACCCGGTCGGCGCCTGCGTCGGTGCCCGCGGCGCCCGGGTGCGGCAGGTGGTCAACGAGCTGCGGGGCGAGAAGATCGACATCGTCCCCTACAGCGACGACCCCTACGAGTTCGTGGCCAAGGCGCTGTCGCCGGCCAAGGTCAAGGAGGTCCGCATCCACGAGGACACCGGGGTCGCCGAGGTCATCGTGCCCGACTACCAGCTGTCGCTGGCGATCGGGAAGGAGGGCCAGAACGCCCGCCTCGCCGCCCGGCTGACCGGCTGGCGCGTCGACATCAAGAGCGAGAGCCAGCTCGCCGAGGAGGAGGCCTACGCCCAGCAGGAGTGGGCCGAGGGCGAGTGGGTGGTCGACCCCGAGACCGGCGAGCAGGTCTGGCAGCCGGCCGAGGGCGGCCCGGCGCTGTCGGCCGAGGACTGGGAGGCCGCGGTCGCCGAGGGCGTCCAGCCCGAGGCCGCGGTCGCCGCCGAGGGCGACGCCGGTGCCGAGGGCGACGCCGAGGCGGTCGCGCCGGAGGCCGAGTCGACCGAGGTCGAGGCCGAGCCCGAGGCGGGCGCGCCCGAGGAGGGGGCGCCCGAGGAGCGGGCGCCCGAGGGCGACGGGGATGCCGTGGCCGACACGGCTGCGGCCGGTGCCGACGGGTCCGACGACGAGGGCTGAGGCCATCGGCGAGCCGATCCGCACCTGCATCGGGTGCCGCCGGCGGCGGCCGCAGTCGGAGCTGGTCCGGTTCGTGCGTGGGCCCGACGGAAACCCGGTCGAGGGCCGTACACTGCCTGGTCGCGGAGCGTGGCTCTGTCGAGACACACTCGACGCCTGTCGGGCGTCGGCCGTCCGTCGCAAGGCGTTCACCCGAGCGTTCCGGGACGGCGGTGGGGGCCGGGGCAGGCGCTGACCCGTCGGCACCCCGTCGATCGCTGTTCAACGGCGACGGTGGTCTGTGCGAGACTAGAGGGCTGCGATCCGCACGCAGGCGTGCGCGGTACGCGCCCGAGAGACGACGAAGGGCTGGTCAGAGACAACTTTGGCAGCGAAGATCCGGGTCCACGAGCTCGCCAAAGAGCTCGGGATGACGAACAAGGAAACCCTCGAGCTCGCACTGAAGCTGGGGATCGGGGTCAAGACGCACTCCTCGGGCATCGAGGAGGCGCAGGCTGACCGCGTCCGCCGGCGCGCTCAGCGTGACGGGCTCATCCGGTCGAAGCAGCCCGAGGAGTCGCGATCGGCCGACAGCCGGTCCAGCACCAAGTCCAAGAGCGCCGCCAAGTCCACCAAGGCGGCCAAGGCGACCAAGGCCGCCACGACCGAGAAGAAGGCCGAGAAGGCGGAGAAGCCCGCCGCCGAGGCGGCCGAGCAGCCGAGCGACCAGCCCGAGGCGCCCGCCGCCACGACCTCGTCCGGCGCGCCGGCCAGGCCGGCGCCGCCCCGCCCGCCGGCTCCGCCGCGCGACCGCGGCACGGGCGACGGCCGGCCGCGTCCCACGACGCCGCCGGCCCCGCCGCCGCGGCCGGCCGCGCGGCCCGTCCCGCCTCCGCCGCCGCCCGCCCGCCTCGTCACCTCCTCGGGCGGCGAGCACCGCCAGCGTCGCGACGGCGGCGCGGCCCGCCCGGCCGCGTCGGCCGGCGCCCCCGCGCCCGCCGAGGCGCCCCAGGCGCCGCGCCCGCCGGCCCCGCCCCGCCCGCCGGCCGCCCAGAAGCCGCCGGCGAGCGCGCCGCCCCGGCCGCCGCGCCCCGCGCCGCCGCCTCCGGGTCGCCCGACGCCGCCCCCCGCCGGCCGGCCGGTCCCGCCGCCGCCGGGGGCGCCGCGCCCGCCTGCCGGTCGCCCCGCGCCGCCGCGGTCGCCGTCGGGCAAGCCCATCCCGCCCCCGCCCGGGCCGCCCACCTCGCAGTCCGGCAAGCCGATCCCGCCGCCGCCCGGCCTGGGCGGCCGCGGCCCCGCGCCCGCGCGCAGCGGTGGCCGTCCGGCCGCGCCCGCCGGTGGTCGCGGCCGCGCCGCCACCGGTGGTGGTGGCGGTGGCCGCACCTTCGGCGGTGGTGGCGGCGGTGGCCGCGGGGCGGTCAGCGGCCGTCCCGGCGGGCCGCGCGGCGGTCAGCGCCCGCCCCGGCGCCGGAGCCGTCGCCGTCGCAGCCGTGAGGAGCTGCAGCCCATGGAGGCGCCGACGTACACGCCTGCATCGGCGCCGGTCCCCGAGGGGACGGTGGTCATCGAGCGGGCGTCGACGCCCCAGGACCTCGGGCCCAAGCTGAACCGCACGGCGGCCGACGTCGTCCGGTTCCTCATGCAGCAGGGCGAGATGGTCACGGCGACCCAGTCGCTGACCGACGAGATGATCGAGCTCTTCGCCGCCGAGATCGGCGCCGACATCCGGCTCGTCGACCCGGGCGAGGAGCAGGAGGTCGAGCTGCAGCGCCAGCTCGGCTTCGACGAGCTGTTCGGCGAGGTCCCCGAGGACGAGGCCGAGCCGCGCCCGCCGGTCATCACCGTCATGGGCCACGTCGACCACGGCAAGACCAAGCTGCTCGACCGCATCCGCAACACCAACGTGGTCGAGGGCGAGGCCGGCGGCATCACGCAGCACATCGGCGCCTACCAGGTCGAGAAGAACGGCCGCCGGATCACCTTCATCGACACGCCGGGCCACGAGGCGTTCACCGCCATGCGGGCCCGGGGCGCCCAGGCGACCGACATCGTGGTCCTCGTGGTGGCGGCGGACGACGGCGTCATGCCGCAGACCGTCGAGGCGCTCGACCACGCCCGGGCCGCGAACGTCCCCATCGTCGTGGCGATCAACAAGATCGACCGCGAGGAGGCCAACCCCGACCGGGTGAAGCAGCAGCTCTCCGAGCACGGGCTCGTGCCCAGCGAGTGGGGCGGCGACACCGAGGTCGTCCTCGTGTCCGCGCTCCAGGGCACCGGGATCGACGACCTGCTCGAGACCCTGCTGCTCGTCGCCGACGTCCAGGAGCCGCCCTTGGTGTCGACCTCGAAGGGCCGGGCCGCGGGCATCGTCCTCGAGGCCAACCTCGACGTCGGCCGGGGCCCCGTGGCCTCGGTGCTGGTGCAGCGGGGCACGCTCAAGGTCGGCGACCCGGTGGTGGCCGGCGCCGCCTGGGGTCGGGTCCGGGCCCTCATCGACGACCGGGGCAACAACGTCAAGTCGGCCGGCCCGTCCACGCCGGTCCAGGTCCTCGGCCTCAACGAGGTCGCGGACGCCGGCGACCGGTTCGTGGTGGCGCCCGACGAGAAGATGGCCCGCTCCGCGGCCGAGACCCGCGAGCACTGGCAGCGGGTGGCCAGCCTCGGGCGCGAGGCCGCCGTCACCAGCGGCGGCGCCAAGCTCGAGGACATCTTCGAGCAGATCCAGCAGGGTGAGGTCGCCACGCTCAACCTCGTGCTCAAGGCCGACGTCACCGGCTCGCTGGAGGCGCTCACCGAGGCGCTGCGGAAGCTCGAGCGCGACGACGTCAAGCTGTCGTTCGTCTCCCGGGGCGTGGGCGGCATCACCAAGAGCGACGTCCAGCTGGCCGCGGCCTCGAACGCCACGATCATCGGCTTCAACGTGCGGCCCGACCGCACCGCCCGGGAGATGGCGGCGGCCGAGGGCGTGGAGATCCGCACCTACGAGGTCATCTACCAGGTCCTCGAGGACATCGAGAACGCCCTCGTCGGCATGCTCGAGCCCGAGTACGAGGAGGTCGTCACGGGCGAGGCCGAGGTCCGCGAGGTGTTCCAGGTGCCGCGGGTCGGCAAGGTCGCCGGGTGCTACGTCACCCACGGCGTCATCACCCGCAACTCGAAGGTGCGCTTCCTGCGCGACGGCACCGTCATCTGGAAGGGCACCATCCAGTCGCTCAAGCGCTTCAAGGACGACGTCCGCGAGGTGCAGGCCGGCTACGAGTGCGGCGTCGGCCTGTCCGACTTCCAGGACCTCAAGCAGGGCGACATCATCGAGACCTACGAGGAGCGGGAGATCGCCCGCACCTGAGGTCGGGTGCCACGGCGGGATGCGGGCGCCCGCGCGCGCCCGTCCTACGCTGAGGGCGTGCACGCCGCCGCCCTACGCATCGAGCTCTACCTGCGGGAGTGCCGGTCGCTGAAGGCGAAGCGGGCCGCCCTGCGGCCGATCATCGAGGGCGCGTTCAAGCGGCACCGGGTCTCGGTGTCCGAGATCGACAACCACGGCGACTGGCACCTCGCGACGGTCGGCGTGGCCGCCGTCGCCTCGAGCCACGGGCACCTCGTCGGGCTGCTCGACGACGTCGAGCGCTTCGTCTGGTCGTTCCCCGAGGTCGAGGTCCTCAGCGTCAGCCGCTACTGGATCGAGGAGGCAGAGCCATGAAGCGACCGGGGACCGCCCGCGACTACCCGCGCACGGCGCGCCTGAACCACCTCGTCCAGGAGATCGTCGCCGAGGAGGTGGAGCGGCTGGACGACGACCGCCTCGGGTTCCTCACCGTCGTCAGCGTCGAGGTCGAGCCCGACCTGCGGCACGCCGTCGTCTACTACACGACCTACGAGGAGACCGAGGCGGACGAGGAGCTCCGGGAGGCGCTGGCCGAGCACCGGCCCCGCCTGCAGGCGGCGATCGCCCGGCAGGCCCGGCTGAAGCGCACGCCGGAGCTGGTGTTCCGCCCCGACACGGTGACCCGCACCGCCGAGCGGGTCGAGAAGATCCTGCGCGACATCTCCGGCGGCACGGCGACGCCGCCGGGAGGCGCGGGCCGGTGAGCCGCCGCCCGCGGCGCGGCGGGAGCGGGCCCACCGGCATCGCGATCGTCGACAAGCCGGCCGGCTGGACCTCGCACGACGTCGTCGCCAAGGCCCGGGGGCTGCTCGGCACCCGCAAGGTGGGCCACTCCGGCACGCTCGACCCCGACGCCACCGGGGTGCTGGTGCTGGGCGTCGGGCGGGCGACCCGCCTGCTCACGTTCCTGTCGGGCCTCGACAAGCGGTACGTGGGCGAGGTCGTGCTCGGCGTCGCCACGACGACGCTCGACGCCTCCGGCGAGGTCGTCGCCACCTGGGACATGTCCGGGGTCGGCCTCGACGACGTGCGCCGGGCGGCCGCCGGGCTGACCGGCGAGATCGACCAGGTGCCGCCGATGGTCTCGGCCAAGAAGGTCGAGGGGCGGCGGCTGCACGAGCTGGCCCGGGCGGGCGTCGAGGTCGAGCGTCCGCCCGTGCGGGTGCGGGTCGACCGCTTCGAGGTCGGCGAGGCCGTCGAGCCGGGCGTCCACCCCATCGACGTCACCTGCTCGGCCGGCACCTACGTCCGCTCGCTGGCCGCCGACCTCGGCGCCGCGCTGGGCGGCGGCGCCCACCTCCGGTCGCTGCGCCGGCTGGCGGTCGGGCCGTTCACGATCGACGAGGCCGTGCCGTTGGAGCAGCTCACCCCCGAGCGGCTGCTGCCGCCGGCCGAGGCGCTGCGGGGCCGCCCGCGCGTCTCGGTCGACGACCGCACGGCGGCCCTGGTGCGCACCGGGCGGGTGCTCGACGAGGACGCGCTGGGCGTGGCGCCGGGCGAGCCGGGCCCGTGCGCGGTCGTCGACCGGGCGGGCGAGCTGCTGGCGGTGTACGTGCGCCACCGGGGCGCGACGCTCAAGCCGGCGGTCGTGCTGGCGCCGGCCTGACGGGGGTGCCGCGACCGGTGCGGGCGATGTCGCCGAGCAGCGCGAGGGTGCGCTCGACCTGGTCGGGCGGGCCGACGGGGACGGCGACCAGCTCGGTCGCGCCGGCGTCGGCCAGCCGGTCGACCGCCCGCCGGACCGCGCCCTCGGGCCCGGCGACGACGACGTCCTCGACGCCGGCGACGCCCTCCCGGTCGAGGACGGCCCGGTAGCTCGGCAGGTCGTTGGCGGCGCCGAAGCGGTCGGCGACCCAGGCCCGGGCGGCGTCGGGATCGTCGGTGAGCGCGACCGGCAGGCTGACCACGACCTGGGGGCGGGGGCGGCCGGCGGCCTCGGCGGCCGCGGTGACGCGGGGGACGACGTGGGCGTCCAGCGAGCGCTCGGTCACCCAGGTGACGATCGTGCCGTCGGCCAGCTCGCCGGCGATGCGGAGCATGACGGGTCCGAGCGCGGCGAGCAGCACCGGGGGCGGGGCCGCGCCGGGCACCGGGGTGGCGCCCGTGGCGCGCACGAGCTCGCCCCGCACGTCGACCGGCGAGCCGGCGAGGAGGGGCACGAGCGCGGACAGGTACTCGCGCGTGTGCCGGGCGGGGCGGTCGTAGGCGAGGCCGAGCGCCCCCTCGACGACGGGGGCGTGGCTGGGGCCGACGCCGAGGACGAGGCGCCCGCCGACGGCGGCCTGGGTGGTCAGCGCCTGGCCGGCGAGGGCCAGCACGTGCCGGGGGTAGGTGGGCACGACGGCCGTGCCCAGGACGGGCAGGTCGCCGACCGCCCGCCCGGTGACCGCGATGGCGGTGAGGGCGTCCCACCCGAAGGTCTGGGACCACCAGGCGCCGTGCAGGCCGAGGGCGGCGGCGTGCCGGACCTCGTCGACGACGTCGTCGAGCGTCTGCGGGCCGTGGAGCTGGAGGCCGACGGTGGTGCTGATGCGCATGGGGGGCTCCCGGGTACGATGCGGAGGTGGCCTCCGGTTACGATACGGAGGCACCCTCCGTTTCAGCGACCGGTTCCGCCTCGCGTCGATCGGAGGCGCTGCCCATGACCGCCACGCCCCGCGCCGTCGACCGCCCCCGGCCCCGGCGGGCCGACGCCCGCCGCAACCGGGCGCGGCTGGTCGAGGCGGCCCGCACGGCCTTCGCCGAGGCCGGCGCCGACGTGCCGCTCGAGGAGGTGGCGCGGCGGGCCGGCGTGGGCATCGGCACGCTGTACCGGCACTTCCCCTGCCGCGACGACCTGATCGAGGCCGTCGTCGGCGACCGGGTCGACGAGCTGGTGGCCGAGGCGGAGGAGCTGCTCGGCGCCGACGACCCCGTCGGGGCGCTGCGCCGGTGGCTCCGGGCCGCCGTCGACCTCGCCGTCGGCTACCGGGGCCTGGCCGCGTCCCTGGTGGCGGCGGCGCAGGGCGAGGGGCGCCTGTCCGAGGCGTGCCGGCGGCAGGAGGCGGCGGCCGACGCCCTCGTCGCCCGCGCCCGCGAGGTGGGCGGCCTGCGCGCGGACGTGACCACCGCCGAGGTGCTCGGGCTCGCGTCGGCCGTCGCGTGGCTGGTCGAGCAGGGGCGGGCGACCGACCCCGACCGGCTGCTCGACCTGGTCGTCGACGGGCTCCGCCGGCCGGCCGGCGGGTGAGCGCCGCGTCCGCGCCGGACGCCCCGCCGTCTCGGTAGGGTCGGGTGCGCTTCCGTCGACGACGACGAGGGGGCGCCCGATGTCCGACCCGACCGACCTGCCCGAGCGCCCGCAGATCGCGGACTCGCTCCTCGACCTCATCGGCAACACCCCGCTGCTGCGGCTCAACCGGGTCACCGAGGGCCTGTCGTGCACGGTCGCGGTCAAGCTCGAGATGCTCAACCCGGGCGGCAGCGTGAAGGACCGCCCGGCGCGGGCGATGATCGAGCAGGCCGAGCGCGAGGGCCTGCTGAAGCCGGGCGGCACGATCGTCGAGCCGACCTCCGGCAACACCGGTGTCGGCCTCGCCATCGTCGCCGCCGAGAAGGGCTACCGCTGCATCTTCGTCGTGACCGACAAGGTGGCGCCCGAGAAGATCCGCCTGCTCGAGGCCTACGGGGCCGAGGTGGTCGTCTGCCCGGTGGCGGTCGAGCCCGACGACCCCCGGTCGTACTACTCGGTGTCCGAGCGCCTGATGTCCGAGATCCCCGGGGCCTTCCGGCCCAACCAGTACGACAACCGGTGGAACCCGTGGGCCCACGAGCAGACGACCGGCCCGGAGATCTGGCGCCAGACCGCCGGGAGGATCACCCACTTCGTGGCCGGGATCGGCACCGGCGGGACGATCACCGGGGTCGCCCGGTACCTGAAGTCCCAGCGCCCCGACGTGCAGATCATCGGCGCCGACCCCGTGGGGTCGGTGTACTCGGGCGGCTCCGGCCGCCCCTACCTCGTCGAGGGGATCGGCGAGGACTTCTGGCCCTCGACCTACGACCCGTCGCTGGTCGACCGGGTGGTGGCGGTGAGCGACGCGGACAGCTTCCTCATGGCCCGGCGGGTCACCCGGGAGGAGGGCCTGCTCATCGGCGGCTCCGGGGGCACGGCCGTGGCCGCCGCCCTCGAGGTCGCCCGCGACCTGGGCCCCGACGACCTCGTCGTCGTCCTCGTCCCCGACTCGGGGCGCGGCTACCTGTCGCGGATCTTCGACGACGACTGGATGGCCACCTACGGGTTCCTGCGCACCGGCGAGCACACGGTCGAGGACGTCCTCGCCCACCGGGGCGACAACATCCCACCGCTCGTCTACGTCCACCCGGAGGACACCGTGCAGCGGGCGGTCAACGTCATGCGGGGCTACGGGTTCTCGCAGCTCCCGGTGGCCAAGGGCGAGATGCCGCTGGCGGCGGCCGAGATCATGGGCGCGGTCGACGAGCTGGCGCTCATGGAGCGGGCCTTCCGCGACCCCCACGTGCTCGACGAGCCGGTGGAGAAGGTCATGGGCGACCCGCTGCCGACGGTGGGCATCGGCCAGCCGGTCGCCACCGCGGTCGAGCTGCTCGACACGGCCCCGGCGCTCGTCGTGCTGGCGGGCGGCCGCCCGCACGCCGTGCTGGGACGGGCCGACATCCTCGAGTACCTGGCGCGGGCGGCGTCGTGACCGAGACCGGCGAGGAGCGATGACGGCGACGAGCGACGAGCGCGGGTTCGAGACCCGCGCCATCCACGTGGGCCAGGAGCCGGACCCCGTCACCGGCGCGGTGGTCCCCCCGATCAGCCTGTCGACGACGTTCGCCCAGCTCGGCGTCGCCCGCCACCGGGGCTGGGAGTACGCGCGCAGCGGCAACCCCACCCGGGCCGCGCTCGAGCGGTGCATCGCCTCGCTCGAGGGCGCCCGCCACGCCTTCGCCTTCGCGTCGGGCCTGGCCGCCGAGGACGCGGTGCTGCGCCAGGTGCCGCCCGGCGGCGGCATCGCGCTCGGTGGCGACGCCTACGGCGGGACGTTCCGCCTGATCGACAAGGTCTACGGCGCGAGCGGGCACCCCTGGGTCGCGGTCGACCTGACCGACCCGGCCGCCCTCGACCGCGACTGGCCGGCGGGCACCAAGGTCGTCTGGGCCGAGACGCCGACCAACCCGGCCATGGCCGTCGTCGACATCGCCGCGGTCGCCGAGGTCGCCCACGCCCACGGCGCCTGGCTCGTCGTCGACAACACCTTCGCCACCCCCTACCTGCAGCAGCCGTTGTCCCTGGGCGCCGACGTGGTCGTGCACTCGTCGACGAAGTACCTGGGCGGGCACTCCGACGTCGTCGGCGGGGCGGTCGCGGTGGACGACGACGACCTGGCCGCGGGCCTGCAGTTCACCCAGAACGCCGTCGGCGCCGTGCCCTCCCCGGTCGACTGCTACCTCGTGCAGCGGGGCCTCAAGACGCTGGCCGTGCGCATGGACCGCCACTGCGACAACGCCCGGGCGGTCGTCGAGATGCTGCGGGCGCACCCGGCCGTCGAGCGGGTGCTGTGGCCCGGGCTGCCCGACCACCCCGGCCACGACGTCGCCGAGCGGCAGATGCGCGACTTCGGGGGGATGGTGTCGTTCGTCGTCCGGGGCGGCGAGGAGGCGGCGGTGCGGGTGTGCGAGAGCACCGAGGTGTTCACGCTCGCCGAGTCGCTGGGCGCGGTCGAGTCGCTGATCGAGCACCCGGCCCGGATGACCCACGCCTCGGCGGCCGGGTCGCCGCTGGCCGTCGACCCCGGCCTGGTCCGGCTGTCGGTCGGGATCGAGACCGCCGACGACCTCGTGGCCGACCTGCGCGCCGCCCTCGACGCCGTCACCTGAGGGCCCGGCCGGCCGGGTACGGGGGCCCGGTCCGGCGCCCGGTACGCTGCCCGCCCGATGGACGTCATCCGCGACCTGGCCGCCTGCCCCCGACCCCCCGGTGGCACGGTGGTGACGATCGGTGCCTACGACGGCGTCCACGTCGGCCACCGCGCGGTGATCGACGAGGTGCGCCGCCAGGCCCGGGCGCGGGGCCTGGCCACCGCCGTCGTCACCTTCGACCGCCACCCGGCCTCGGTCGTGCGACCCGAGTCGGCGCCCCGGCTGCTCACCGACCTCGACCAGAAGCTCGAGCTGCTGGCCGAGACGGGGGTCGACCACTGCCTGGTCATCACCTTCGACGAGGCCCGCAGCCGCGAGCCGGCCGAGGACTTCGTCCGCGAGGTGCTGGTCGACTGCCTCAACGCCCGGGTCGTCGTCGTCGGCGAGGACTTCCACTTCGGGCACGGCCGCCGCGGCAACGTCGACCTGCTGCGGCGGATGGGCGCCGAGCTGGGCTTCGAGGTCGACAGCCACGAGCTCGTCGACGCCGAGGGGCGGCCGGCCGGCGACGCCGGCAAGGTGTCGTCCACGGCCATCCGCCAGGCGCTCGCCGCCGGCGACCTGGAGTCCGCCAACCGGTGGCTCGGCCGCCCCCACGAGGTGCGGGGCGTCGTCGACCACGGTGACAAGCGCGGGCGGGAGCTGGGGTTCCCCACGGCGAACGTGGCCGTCCCGGGCGAGGTCCTCCTCCCCGCCGACGGCATCTACGCGGGCTGGTACGAGCGGCCCGACGGGTCGGTCCACCCGGCGGCGATCTCGCTGGGACGGCGCCCGACCTTCCACCCCGAGGCCGACACCAGCCTGCTCGAGGCCCACCTGCTCGACTTCGAGGGCGACCTCTACGGCGAGGAGGCCCGGGTCCGCTTCGTCGCCCGCCTGCGCGGCGAGGAGCGCTTCGCGTCGGTCGACGAGCTCGTGGACCAGATGGCCCGGGACTGCGAGGACGCCCGCGCCGTCCTGAAGCTGTCCTGACCTCGGCCGGAGCAGGCCCGCGGCCCGGCCGGGCGTATCGTGGGCGGCGGACGGAGGTGGCCGCCGGGTGGGGCGGCGGACGCGGAGGGTGGATGGTGGCCCACGAGCAGACCGAGCGTGACGGCGGCGGGCCGCCGGCCGCCCGGCTGCTGCCGGACCCGGTGGCGCCGGCGGACGAGCCCATCGTCGGGCCCGGCGACGCCCCGGAGACCGACCAGCTCGTGGCCGTGCCCCGCCTGGCCCGCCACGAGGTCGTGCTCGACGACGACCACCGGGTGGGCGTGGCGGTGTGCGGGCAGGGGCTGCCGGTCGTGCTGGTCCACGGCTTCACGGCCGAGGGCATCCTCTACGCCCAGACGCTCTCCCGGCTGGTCCGGATGGGCTTCAAGGTCATCGCCGTCGACGTCGCCGGGCACGGGGCCACGCAGGGCCTGCCGACCGGCGGCGACGACCTCGCCGCCTACGCCGGGCTGCTGCGGCGGGTGCTCGACGAGCTGGGGGTGCGGCGGGCGGTGCTCGCCGGCCACTCGATGGGCGGTCGGCTCGTCGCCGAGCTGGCCGCCGAGGACCCGGAGCGGGCGATCGCCGTCGTCCTCATCGACGCCGTCGTGGGCGACACCTGGGACCGGCTCATCCGGGTGTCGGTCGTCGTGCCGCCCGTGCTGTTCGGCCTCACCGCCCTGCTCGTCGCCGACACCCTCTCGACCCTGCCCGTGCTGCGGAACCCCACCCAGGCCCTGAAGCTCGGCCGGCTGGTGGCGCCGACGCTGCTCGGACACCTGCGCCGGCCGTGGCGCATGCTCGGCCCCGCGGTGTCGATGGTGCGGTCCCGCCCCAGCCGGGAGCTGCTCGACCGCCTCGGCGAGGCCGGCGTGCCGGTGGTCGTCATCCACGGCGACCGCGACCTGCCGGTGCCGTACGCCACGGCCGTCGACACGGCGCGGCGCACGGGCGGCACCCTGGTGACCGTCAAGGGCGGCACCCACTCCTGGGTGCTGAAGGACCCCGAGACGCTGCCCGCCATCGTCGCCGACCTGCTCGACGGGCCGCTCGCCCGGGTGCGGGCCGCGGTGCTGGGCGCCGCGGGGCTGCAGCCCGGCGCGACGCCGGAGCGGATCGAGTCGGCGTTCCTCGGCCCCCACGCGCTGGTGCGCCGGCTGACGCCCCCGCTCGAGCTGCGCACGGGGTCGGTGCGCCACCGGCGCGCCGCCTACCGCTGGACGGTGTCGACCCCGGCCGCGGCGGCGAGCTGAGGCGACGCCGGCGGGTGGGCGAGCGACGGAACGTGGCGGCGGTTCGCCGGTCCTCGCCGGGCGCTGGTAGCCTGACCTGACGCTCTGCACCAGGCGCAGGCGGCCGACCGGTCGCCTCGGCACACCAGCCGAGCCGGTGACGGGGCAGGGTAAGCAGTCACCCGACCTTGAAGGATCAACGCGTGTCAGACCAGTTCGACGCGATCAAGTCGAAGATCATCGACGAGAACAAGCTGCACGACTCCGACACGGGGTCGCCCGAGGTGCAGATCGCGCTGCTCACGGCGCGCATCAACCACCTCAACGAGCACCTGGCGAAGCACAAGAAGGACCACCACAGCCGTCGTGGCCTGCTGCAGCTCGTCGGGCGCCGGCGGCGGTTGCTCGACTACGTCCGATCGAACGACGTCGAGCGCTACCGGCGGATCATCGCCAAGAACGGTCTGCGGCGTTGACCTGACCTGCGGCAGGAGCGGCCCTCGGGCCGCTCCTGCCGCATCCACCCGCCGCCGGACGGTCCGGCAGCGGGGTTGACAACCAGGAGAACCACGGCAGCGTGGAGGTCAGCTGCCAGTCGCCGTTCCCCGCCCGACGCGGAGAGTGCCGACTGGGAACTGGCCCCGCTGCCCGATCCGGCGGAGGAGCCGCCGGGAAGGAGGACCAGCGAGATGGCTGATCCCGTCATCGTGTCGAAGCCCTTGTCGGGCACCGACCGCTCGCTCAGCTTCGAGACCGGGAAGCTGGCGTTCCAGAGCCAGGGCGCCGTCGTCGCGCGCCTCGGCAAGACCGAGGTGCTCGTCACCGCCAACGCCGCGCGCGGCATCCGGGAGGGGATCGACTTCTTCCCCCTCACGGTCGACGTCGAGGAGCGCATGTACGCCGCCGGGCGCATCCCCGGCAGCTTCTTCCGCCGCGAGGGCCGGCCGACCGACCTCGCCATCCTCACCTGCCGGCTGATCGACCGGCCGCTGCGGCCGAGCTTCGCCGAGGGCTACCGGAACGAGACCCAGGTCGTCGTCACCGTCCTCGGCGTCGACGGCCAGAACCCCTACGACGTCGTCGCCATCAACGGCGCCTCGGCGGCGCTGATGGTGTCGGGCATCCCGTTCGAGGGCCCGGTCGGCGCCGTGCGCCTGGCCTGGTCGGCCGAGGGGCGGTGGGTGCCGCACCCGACCTACGAGCAGAGCGACGACTCGACCTTCGAGCTCGTCGTGGCCGGGCGCCAGCTCGACGACGGCGACGTCGCCATCATGATGGTCGAGGCCGGCGGCACCGAGATGGCGTGGGACCTCTACCAGAGCGGCACGCCGTACGTCACCGAGGAGATCATCGCCGGCGGCATCGAGACCTCGAAGCAGTGGATCCGCGAGTCGATCGAGGCCCAGCTCGAGCTCGTCGAGAAGGCGCAGGCCCGCGGGCTCGTCCACCCGCTCGAGTGGGAGCCGGTCGTCGACACCACCGACGAGATCGCCGCCCGGGTCGAGCAGGTCGGCGCCGACCGCCTGGCCGAGGTGGCGACCATCACGCTCAAGGCCGAGCGCGAGGCGGCCCAGGCCGAGGCCTCGAAGGCCATCATCGAGACCCTGCTGCCCGAGTTCCCCGAGCAGCAGCGGGAGATCAGCAACGCCATCCGGGGCCTGCTGAAGCGGATCATCCGGCGCCGCATCGTCGAGGAGGGCCTGCGCATCGACGGCCGGGGCCCGACCGACATCCGGCCGCTGTCCGCCGAGGTCGGCGTGCTGTCGACGGCGCACGGCTCGGGCCTGTTCTGCCGGGGCGAGACCCAGGTGCTCAACGCCACGACCCTCGGCATGCCCAAGACCGACCAGATCCTCGACAACCTGGGCAACCGCGACCGCAAGCGGTACATGCACCACTACAACATGCCGCCCCACGCCAACGGCGAGGTCGGCCGGGTGGGCAGCCCGAAGCGGCGCGAGATCGGCCACGGCCTGCTCGCCGAGCGGGCGCTCGTGCCGGTCGTGCCCAAGCAGGACGAGTTCCCCTACGTCCTGCGGCTGGTGTCCGAGGTGCTGTCGTCCAACGGCTCGACGTCGATGGCCTCGGTCTGCGCCTCGACGCTGTCGCTCATGGACGCCGGCGTGCCGATCAAGGCCCCCGTGGCCGGCATCGCCATGGGCCTCGTGTACGCCGAGGGGAGGTACACGACGCTGACCGACATCCTCGGCGCCGAGGACGCCTTCGGCGACATGGACTTCAAGGTCGCCGGCACCGAGGACTTCGTCACCGCCCTCCAGCTCGACACCAAGATCGACGGGCTGCCCGCCGACGTGCTGGCCCGGGCGCTGTCCCAGGCCTACGACGCCCGGCTCGAGATCCTCGAGGTCATGCGCGAGACGATCCCCGAGCCGCGGCCCGAGGTCGGCGAGCGGGCGCCGAAGATCGTCACGTTCGAGATCCCGATCGAGAAGATCGGCGAGGTGATCGGGCCCAAGGGCAAGGTCATCAACGCCATCACCGCCGAGACCGGCGCCGACGTCACCATCGACGACGACGGCATGATCGGCCGGGTGTCGATCGGCTCGCCGGACAAGGCCGCCGTCGAGGAGGCCCGCCGGCAGATCCAGCTGATCCTCAACCCGCCGACGGCGGAGGTCGGCCAGACCTACAAGGGCCGGATCGTCAACATCACGAAGTTCGGCGCGTTCGTCAACATCCTCCCCGGCCGCGACGGCCTGCTCCACATCTCGAAGGTGGGCGGCGACAAGCGGGTCGAGCGGGTGGAGGACGTCTTCGAGCTCGGCGACGAGGTCGAGGTGCGCGTCGACGACATCGACCCCAACGGCAAGGTGTCCCTCAGCCTCGTCTCCGAGCCGCCGGCGCCCCGCCCGGGCGGCGGCGACGGCGGGGGCGAGGGCGACGACACGATCGCGGCCGAGACGGTGAGCTTCGAGGAGACCTTCGACGCCGAGCTGCGCGACGACCTGGGGGACCTCGGCCCCGTGGCCGCCGCGCCGGCGCCGTCGGAGGGTCGGAGCCGCAGCCGCCGGCGCCGCCGGCGGTGAGGGCCGCTCCCTCCGCCATGCCCGCCGACGCCGACGAGGTGCGCGAGTCCCGGCTCGACAACGGCATCCGCGTCGTGACCGAGCGGATGCCGGGAGCCCGGTCGGTCTCGCTCGGCGTCTGGGTCGGCGTCGGCGGTCGGGACGAGCCGGCCGAGCTGGCCGGCGCCTCGCACTTCCTCGAGCACCTGCTGTTCAAGGGCACGCCCACGCGGTCGGCCCGGCAGATCGCGGAGGCGGTCGACGCGGTCGGGGGCGAGATGAACGCCTTCACCAGCCGCGAGCACACCGCCTACTACACCCGCCTGCCGGCCGACCGCCTGGACGTCGGCGTCGAGATCCTGGGCGACGTCCTGACCGAGCCGGCCTTCCGGCCGGACGAGGTCGAGGCCGAGCGGCACGTGATCCTCGAGGAGATCCTCATGAACCTCGACGTGCCCGAGGACCACGTGCACACGCTGCTGTCCGAGGCCGTGTTCCCGGGCCACCCGCTCGGGCGCGAGGTGCTCGGCACCCGCGAGACGGTCGAGGGGGCCGGGCGCGACGACATCGCCGCGTTCTTCGCCCACTGGTACCGGCCCCGCAACCTCGTCGTCGTGGCGGCCGGGCGGCTCGACCACGACCGGCTCGTCGAGGCGCTCGAGCCGTCGCTGGGCCGGCTGGAGGGCGGCGAGCGGCCCGTCCGCCGGCCGCCGTCGCCCGAGGTCGTCGAGCGGGTCGTGCGCCGCGAGCCCACCGAGCAGGCCCACGTCGCCCTCGGCTGGCGGGGCGTCGGCCACCGCGACGACGACCGCTACGCCCTCGCCGTGGCCAACCAGGTGCTCGGCGGCGGCATGTCGAGCCGCCTGTTCCAACAGGTCCGGGAGGAGCGCGGCCTCTGCTACTCGGTCTACTCCTGGGCCTCGACCTACGCGGACGCCGGCCTCGCCGGGGTCTACGCCGGCACCTCGCCGGCCCGGGTGGGCGAGCTGCTCGAGGTGATCGACGAGGAGGTCGCCAAGCTCGTCGCCTCCGGCGTCGGCGAGGGCGAGCTGGCGGTGGCCAAGGGCTACCTCGAGGGCTCGCTGCTGCTGGGGCTCGAGGACACCGGCTCGCGCATGTCCCGCATCGGGCGCAGCCTGATGGCCCTCGACGAGGTCGTCCCCGTCGAGGAGCAGCTGGCCCGCATCCGGGCCGTCACCGGCGACGACGTCGCCGCCGTCGCCGCCCGCGTCTACGGCGGTCCCCGGTCGCTGGCGGTCATCGGCGACGTCGACGAGGACGTCCTCGCCTGAGCGCCGCCGTCAGCGCCGCTCGGTGACCCGGCCGCCGGCGACGTCGACGACGCGGGTGGGGCCGACCGCCTCCAGCAGCCGGCGGTCGTGGGTGACGACCACGAGCGTGCCGGGGAAGCCGGCGAGCGCCTGCTCGAGCTGCTCGATGGCCTCGATGTCGAGGTGGTTGGTCGGCTCGTCGAGGACGAGCAGGTTGACGCCCCGCACCTGCAGGACGGCCAGCTCGGCCCGGGTGCGCTCGCCCGGCGACAGCGAGCCGGGCGGCCGGCCGACGTGGGTGGCGGACAGGCCGAACGCGGCCAGCGCCGAGCGGGCCTCGGCCACGGCGGCCAGGCCGGTGGCCGCCTGGAAGCCGGCGAGCAGCGTCGGGGCGGGCTCGAACGCGTCCCGCCGCTGGCCGATCTCGCCCACGACGACGCCGGGGCCGACCCAGCGGTCGCCCGCGTCGAGCGGCAGCCGCCCCAGCAGCGCGTGCAGCAGCGTCGTCTTGCCCGACCCGTTGGGGCCGACGAGCGCCAGGCGGTCGCCCCAGCCGACCTCGAGCGACACCGGCCCCAGCGTGAAGGCGGGGGCGCCGTCGGGCCGGCTGCGGTGGACCACGGCGTCGGTCAGGCGGGCGACCACGTCGCCCGCCCGGTGGGTCACCGCGATGCGGAGGCGCAGGTCCCAGCCATCCCAGGGCTTCTCCACCGGCGGGAGCCGGTCGAGGGCGTCCTCGGCCGCCCGGGCCCGGGCCGCCACCCGCTGGGCGGTCTGCACCCGGTGGTGGCGGATGAACTTGTCGGTCTCGCCCGAGCGCCGGGCCCGGCGCTCGCCGACCCCCGACCACTGGCGCTGCACCCGGGCCCGCTCCTGCAGCTCGGCCCGTCGGGCGGCGTAGCGGGCGTAGCGCTCCTCGGCCCGGCGGCGGGCGCGGGCCCGCTCCTCGAGGTAGGCGTGCCAGCCGCCCTCGTAGCGGGTCAGCGTGCGGGCGTGGGCGTCGATCTCGGCGACGGCGGTGACCGTGCGCTCGAGGAACGCCCGGTCGTGCGACACGAGCACGGCGGGGCCGCGCAGCCCGAGCACGAAGCGCTCCAGCCGCTCGAGCCCGTCGAGGTCGAGGTCGTTCGTGGGCTCGTCGAGCAGGAAGACGTCGTAGCGGGCGAGGAGCAGCGACGCGAGCCCGGCGCGGGCCGCCTGCCCGCCGGAGAGCGCGGCTGTGGGCCGGTCGAGCAGGTCCGCCCCGAGCCCGACCTCCTCGGCGACGGTGGCGGTCCGGGCGTCGAGGTCGGCGCCGCCCAGCGCCATCCACCGCTCCAGCACCCGGGAGTACCGCTCGATCGCCGACGGGTCGCCCTCGTCGAGCTCGGCCGTCGCCCGGTCGAGGGCGGCGGACGCCGCCGCCACGCCGGTCCGCCGGGCGAGCATGGCCCGCACGGTCTCCCCGGGCCGGGGCGCGGGCTCCTGCGGCAGGTAGCCGACGGTGGCGGCGGGCGGGGCGGTGGTGACGGTGCCGGACTCGGGCGGGTGCAGGCCGGCGAGCGTGCGCAGCAGCGTCGACTTGCCGGCGCCGTTGGGGCCGACGAGCCCGACGCGGGCGCCGGGCGCGAGGACGAGGTCGACGCCGGCCAGCAGCACGTGGGGCCCGGCGGCGACGTCGAGGCCGCGGGCGGTCAGGGTGGCGAGGGGGGACGACGGCACGGCACCTCCAGGGACGCGGGGGTCGGGGGGACGGAGACGTTGGTGCGGGCCGTGGTCGTCACATCGCCGGCCACGGTACCGAGGCCCGCCTGCCGGCCCCACCCGGTTTCCCGCCCGGGGGCGACGGCGCGTGGTCGCGGGGGCCGCGCGACCCCACCGGCTGTGGCCCGGGGGCGCCGCGGCTAGGGTCCCGGGGCGATGGCAGTGCGCGTGGGAGTGTTCGGGGCCGGGGGCCGGATGGGCAGCACGGTGTGCCGGGCCGTGGCCGGCGACCCCGAGCTCGAGCTGGTGGCCGCCATCGACCCCCACCACGCGGGGCTCGACCTCCGCCAGGTCACGGGCGTCGACGTCCCCGACCTCGACATCGCGCCCGACCCCACCATCCTGCTCGAGGTCGGGGCCGAGGTCGTCGTCGACTTCACGGTCGTCGAGGCGTCCCGGCGCAACCTCGAGTGGGTGGCCGAGCACGGGCTGCACGCGGTCGTCGGCACGACCGGCTTCACCCCCGAGGACCACGAGCGCCTGCGGGCCGCGTTCACCCGCAGCAACTGCCTGATCGCGCCGAACTTCGCCATCGGCGCCGTGCTGATGATGCGGTTCGCGGAGATGGCGGCGCCCTGGTTCGACACGGCCGAGGTGATCGAGCTGCACCACGACCGCAAGGTCGACGCGCCGTCGGGGACGGCGATGATGACCGTGCAGCGCATGGCCGAGGCCTCCGAGAGCTGGTCGCCCGACCCGACCCGCGACGAGGTGCTGCCCGGCGCCCGGGGCGGCGTGGGGCCCGGCGGCATCCGGGTCCACTCCGTGCGGCTGCGGGGCCTGGTGGCCCACCAGGAGGTCGTGCTCGGCACGGCGGGCCAGTCGCTGACCATCCGCCACGACAGCTACGACCGGGAGAGCTTCATGCCGGGGGTGCTGCTGGCGGTCAAGCAGATCGCCGATCGCCCGGGGCTGACGATCGGCCTCGACACCTTCCTCGGCATCTGACCGGCCCCGCCCGTCCCGCCGGCCGCGGCGGGCGCACCGGCGCTCTAATCTGACGCTCTGTCAGGTTGCCGCGGGACCACTCGCGGGAGAGGGGGAAGCGCGATGCTCGAGGCCCGCAACATCTGGGATCTGGTCGTCGCACGGGCGGAGGCGACGCCCGACCGCGAGATGGCGGTCGACGAGGACGGGCGGCGCATGACGTTCGGCGAGTACCGCGACCGCTGCGAGCGCACGGCGGCCGGGCTGGCCCGCCTCGGCGTGGGGGAGGGCACGCCGGTGTCGTGGATCCAGCCCACGACGCTCGAGGCGATGGTCCTGTTCGGCGCGCTGCGCCGCCTGGGCGCGGTGCAGACGCCCATCCTGCCCATCTACCGCGAGCGCGAGGTGGGCTTCATCGTCCGCCAGACCGGCGCCCGCCTGCTCGTCACCCCGACGACCTGGCGCGACTTCGACTACGCGGCCATGGCCCGCGACGTCGCCGAGGGCACCGGCACCGAGGTGCTCGAGGTCGATCGCGAGCTGCCGGCGGGCGACCCGGCCGACCTGCCGCCGCCCCCCGACGACGACATGCACGTGCCGACCGGCCAGCCGGTGCCGGCCCGGTACGTCTACTACACCTCGGGGACGACGGCCGAGCCCAAGGGCGCCCGCCACGGCGACCGGTCGCTGCGCGCCGCGTCGGTCGGCATGTCCGAGCGGCTGGGCCTGGCCGAGGACGACCGCTTCGCCTTCGTCTTCCCGATCACCCACATCGCCGGCGGCGTCTACATCCACGCCGCGCTCGCCTACGGCCTGACCTTCGTGCTCGACGCGGTGTTCGACCCCGAGCGCACGATCGACCTGCTGCGCCGGGAGCAGATCACCCAGGGCGGCGCGGGCACGTTCTTCCACCAGACGTACCTGGCGGCCCAGCGCAAGCTCCCGCCCGGCGAGAAGCTGTTCCCGCGCATCCGGACGTTCCCCGGCGGTGGCGCGCCCAAGCCGCCGAGCCTGCACCACGAGATGAAGGAGGCCTTCGGCGTCGGCATCGTGTCGGGCTACGGGCTGACCGAGGCCCCGATCCTGACCATGAACCACCGGGACGCCCCCGACGAGGTGCTGGCCGCCACGGAGGGCCCGGCGGTGGCCGGGACGACCCTGCGCATCGTCACCCCGGACGGCAAGGTCGCCGGGGTCGGCGAGGAGGGCGAGGTCCGGGCGAAGGGCCCGCAGGTGACGCTCGGCTACGTCGACTCGTCGCTCGACGCCGAGGCCTTCGACGAGGAGGGGTGGTTCCGCACCGGCGACCTGGGCACGCTCGACGCCGACGGCAACCTGACGATCACCGGCCGGCTGAAGGACGTCATCATCCGCAAGGGCGAGAACATCTCGGCCAAGGAGGTCGAGGACCTCCTGTTCACCCACCCCAAGGTGGGCGACGTGGCCGTCGTCGGCCTGCCCGACCCGGAGACCGGCGAGCGGGCGTGCGCGGTGGTCGTGCCCGCACCGGGCGCCGAGCCCCTGACCTTCGACGAGATGCGCGAGCACCTGCTCGGCGCGGGGCTCATCACCCGCAAGCTGCCCGAGCAGCTCGAGATCGTCGACGCGCTGCCGCGCAACGCGTCGGGCAAGGTCGTGAAGTTCGAGCTGCAGCGCCGCTTCGGCGGCGGCTGACCGGCCGGCGGTCGAGCGGCGACGCGCTGAGGGGCGGGCCCGGGCGCACCCGCCCCTCAGCCGAGCCGGGTGACGGGGCAGGTGCCGTGGAGGGCCGCCAGGGCCCGCTTGAGGCCGGCGACGCCGGCGAGCGCGCCCGACCGGTGCCCGCTGACCAGCTCGCGCTGGCAGCGCCCGTCACCCTCCCAGGCCCGGACGCACCCGTCGAGGTCGACGTTGGCCAGCGCCAGGATGGCGCCGGCCGCGCCCATGGCCCGGGCCTGCAGCAGGAGCGCGGCGCTGCCCGTGTAGACGGCGCCGCCCGTCCCGTCGAGCTCGAGGGCCAGGCGGCTCGGGTCGCCGGTCGAGTCCTTGATGCCCGCCACCGGGAGCTCGGCCACGACGTCGACCGGGATGCCGGGCGCCGAGACGGCGGGGTAGTGGTACGCGAGCACCGGGACGTCGACGGCCGCGGCCACCGCCTCGTAGTAGGGCCGGGGGTCGTCGGTGCGGGGCGGCGACAGGACGAGCAGGGCGTCCGCACCGTCGTCGACCGCCCGGCGGGAGAGCGCCACCGCCTGGCGGGCCGAGGGCGCGCCGGTGCCGGCCAGCACCGGGACCCGCCCGCCGACGGCGCCCCGCACCGCGGCCAGCAGCGCGCTGCGCTCGTCCGGCTCGAGCGCGGCGGCCTCGCCGGTGGACCCGGCGACGACGACGGCCCGGACCCCGGCCTCGACCAGCCGCGCCGCGTGCTCGGCGGTCGCGCCGGCGTCGAGGTCGCCGTCACGGTCGAACAGCGTGACCAGCGCGACGCCGACGCCCTCGAACGGTGGCTGCCCGGCTGCCATGCCCCGACGGTACCCGGGACCGCCGGAAGATTTCTCGACACGAGCGTAAGAAAACCCTTGACATGGGGTCGCGCCGGGAGGATCGTTCTCGCCCGGGGGCTGCTGCACACCGTGGCCGCCGGTTCCGCCGCTCGCGCGCGCCGGCCCGGCGGTCCGGTGGCACGGCCGCGCCCGACCAGGACCATGGAAGAGGGGGAGAGTCCATGAGGATCCGCAGGAGGATCGCCCGTGCGCTGGCCGCGGTGGGGCTGGCCACCGCGGGCATCGCCGGATCGGTCGTCACGGCGTCGCCGGCGTCGGCCGAGCCGACGATCCCGATCGACTGGAACGTCGACGCGACGGCCCACATCGCCAGCCTCGGCATCGACAACACGATGACCGGCGGGCGGTTCACCGGGAGCGTCGACCTCGGCGACAGCACGATCACCGGCGACCTGACCCTGCCCGCGTCCGAGACGACGCTCGAGGTGCTCGGCGTCGGCCTGGCCGACGTCGGCATCCAGGTCGCCCCGACGGGGCCCGTCACCGGCAGCGTCGACCTGTCGACGCTGACCGTCGAGCTGACCTCGAGCTTCGACATCAAGATCACCCACCTGAACCCGTTCGGCGTCGACTGGATCAACCTCGTGGGCCGCAAGTGCCAGACCCGCGAGCCGGTCACGCTCACGATGAGCGGCCCCATCGACCTGGTCGGTGGGTCGACGTTCTCCGGTGAGTTCACGATCCCGAAGTTCAAGGACTGCGGGTTGCTGACGCTGCCGCTCAACCTGCTCCTGCCCGGCGGCGGCAACACCTTCACGGCGACGGCCTCGCCGCCCCCGGCGGCCTGACCGCCCGCTGCGGCTGACCACGGCACGGCCCCGGCCACCGCGCCGGGGCCGTCCCGCGCCCGGGCGCGTGGTGCATGTCACGCTCGCGGTGGTTAGTGTCACGGTGGCTGGTAGGACGAGGGGGCAGTAGATGGGAGACCGACGACGGCTTCCCGGCGCTGAACGACGTCTGCTCAAGGGTTACGCACCGCTCGTGCTGATCGTCGTGGCGCTGGTGGCGATGGTGGTGGTGGTGCCCAGCAGGGTGCCCGACGACCGCCTCGCCGCCCAGGGGTCCGGGCCCGCCGGCTTCAGCGAGGGCGAGCCGGCGTCCGGCTGGGGGGACACGGTCACGCCCTGCGCGGACGGGCGCGAGCTGCAGGACGAGAACACCGAGTACTCGCCGCCGTGCTTCGACTTCTCGGGCGACAACGGCGGCGCCACGGCCCGGGGCGTCACCGAGGACGAGATCATCATCAGCTACCGCATCCCGTCCGACACCAACCTCTTCGCCCTCCTCGGCCAGCTCGGCGGCGTGCCGATCGACGCCGACACCGAGCGCCTCGTCCGGGACGCCGAGGCCATCGTCGAGTACTTCAACCGGCACTTCCAGTTCTACGGCCGCCGCCTGCGGCTGGTGGGCTACCAGGGCCGGGGCCAGATCATCCCCGAGCTGCAGGGCGCCGGCCAGGACGCGGCCACCAACGACAGCCTCCGGGTCGCCAACGAGATCGGCGCCTTCGCCGACATCTCGGCGACCTCGCAGCCCTACGCCGACGCCCTCGCCCGCAACGGGGTCATCGCGCTCGGCGCCCCCTACATGTCCCGCGAGTGGTTCGAGGCGCGGCGCCCCTACGCCTGGAGCACGTTCCCCGACTGCACCGCCGTGGCCGAGAACTCGGCGCCCTACACGAACCGGCGGCTGCTCGGCCGTGAGGCCACCCACGCCGAGGGCGACCTGCGGGGCCGCTCCCGCACGATGGCGGTGGTGGCGCCCAACAACCTCGAGTACCAGCAGTGCGTCGACACCTTCGTCGAGGGGCTGCGGGCCGAGGGCAACGACCTGGCCGAGCGCCTCGACTACACGATCGACATCGCCACCCTGCCGGCCACGGCCGCCAGCCTCATCTCCAAGCTGAAGAGCGAGGAGATCACCACCGTCTCCTGCGCCTGCGACGCCATCATGCAGATGTACCTGGCCCGGGAGGCCGAGGCGCAGGACTACCACCCCGAGTGGGTGATCGCCGGCGTCGGCTTCACCGAGACCGACCTCGGCGGGCAGATCGTCGCCAACAACGCGCCCGAGCAGTGGGCGCGGGCGTTCGGGGGCAGCCCGTGGGCCGCGCCGGTGCCGCCGGAGCAGAGCGTCGCCCACCGGGCCTTCGCGGAGGTCCGGCCCGACGAGGAGCCCACCGACCTGATCGACACCATCTACCACCAGGTCCTCGTCATCGCCCTCGGCGTGCAGATGGCCGGTCCCGAGCTCACGCCGGAGACGTTCGAGGCCGGCCTGTTCGCCCTGCCGGAGCGGACGGGCCAGGCGGGGACCTGGGACTTCTCGCCGGGCCACTACACGCCGGTCACCGACATCCGCGAGATGTGGTGGGACGCCGACACCATCTCGCCCTTCAACAACCAGCCCGGCACCTACCTCGACCGGGGTGAGCGGTGGACCAGGGACGAGATCCCCGAAGGCGATCCGGAGGTGCTGCAGTGAGGAGGAACCGCTGGGCGGCCACGGGCGCGGTCGCGCTCGCCGTGCTGGTCGCCACGCAGCTGCTGCCCGACCAGCTGCCGCTGGGCGTGGTGCTGCGCGGCGCCCTGTTCGGCACGGCGACGGGCCTCCTCGCCGTCGGCCTCGTGCTGACCTACCGCACCACCCGGATCATCAACTTCTCCTACGGCGCCATGGGCAGCATCGGCGGCGGCCTGGCCGCGGCGCTGGCCGTCGGCAAGGGGTGGAACTGGGGCCTCGCCGCGCTGGCGGGCATCGCCACCGGCGCCGTCGTCGGCTACCTGGTCGAGCTGCTCGTCGTCCGGCGCTTCGCCACGGCGCCCCGCCTGGTGCTGACGGTCGCCACCATCGGCCTCGCCCAGCTGCTCGGCGGCATCGCCATCTACCTGCCGACCTGGCTGGGCACGCCCGCCTACATCCCCGAGGTGCCGACCGCCCTCGCGGACACGACGATCACCCTCGACCCGGTGATCTTCACCGGCAACGACCTCGTCCTGCTGGCGGTCGTGCCGGTCGTGCTGGCCGGGCTGACCTGGTTCCTGTACTTCTCCGACGCCGGCATGGCGGTCCGGGGCATGGCCGACAACATGGACCGGGCCCGCCTGCTCGGCATCCCCGTCAACCAGCTCTCGTCGCTGCTGTGGACGGTGGCCGGCGCCGTCGCGGCCCTGACCGTCGTGCTGCGGGCGCCCAGCGAGGGCGTGCCGCTCAACGCGGCGGCCGGGCCCACCGTGCTGCTCCCGGCGCTCGCCGCCGCGGTGGTCGTCGGCATGCAGTCGCTGCCGGGGGCGTTCGTCGCCGGCGTCTTCCTCGGCGTCCTCGACCAGGTCGTGCTGTGGAACGTCGACAACGCGGCGCCGACGCCGGTCGTGCTCCTGGCGGTGATCGTCGTGGCGCTGCTGCTCCGCCGGCGCTCCAGCCACCGCACCGACGAGAGCGAGTCGACGTGGTCGATGGTGGGCGTCGGCCACCGCCTGCCCCGGGCCTACGCCGCGCTGGCCGAGGTCCGTGCGGCCAAGGTCGCCTTCGGGGTGCTGCTGGCGGCCGGGCTCGTCGCCCTGCCGCTGCTCGGCAGCGACGCCCAGGTCAACTTCGGCACCGTCACGCTCGCCTACGCCGTCGTCGCGCTGTCGCTGGTCGTGCTCACCGGCTGGGGCGGCGTCGTCAGCCTGGGGCAGGTGGCGGTGATGGGCGTGGGCGGCGTCGTCACCGCCAACCTCATCGCCGACCGCAACCTCGACCTGTTCGCCAGCCTCGGCCTGTCGGCCGTGGCCGGCGGCCTCGTCGCCCTGGTGCTCGGCCTGCCGGCGCTGCGGGTCTCGGGCCAGTTCCTGGCGGTCACCACGCTGGCCTTCGCCGTGGCCATGGAGCTCTACGTGCTCAACCCGGCCAACTACAGCGAGTGGCTGCCGCCGGCCTACGAGCGGCCCGAGCTGTGGGGCGCGCTGGAGCTGTCGAACGAGCGCTGGCTCTACGCGCTGGCGCTGGCGATGGTCGTCGGCGCCGTCTACGTCGTGCGCAACCTGCGCGCCGCCCGGGCCGGTCGGTCGATCGCCGCCACCCGCGACAACGAGCGGGGCGCGGCCGCGGCCGGCATCAACACGATGGAGACCCGGCTGGCGGCCTTCATCTTCTCCGGCATCCTCGCCGGGATCGCCGGCGGGCTGCACGCCGTGGCGCTGCGGGGCATCGGCCAGTCGACCTACCCGACGACCACGAGCCTGCTCGTGTTCTCGATGGCGGTGATCGGCGGCGTCACGTCGGTGAGCGGGGCCCTGGCCGGCGTCGCGCTCGTGCAGTGGGCCGGCTACCTGTTCCCGCGGGCCCAGCTGCTGCTCACCGGCGTCGGGCTGCTCGCCATCCTGCTCGTCATGCCCGGCGGCCTCGTGCAGGCCTTCGAGCGGGTGCGCGACGCCGTCGTGCGGCGCATCGCCCGGCGCCGGGGCCTCGTCGACCACGAGGTCGTCGAGACGGTCGAGGAGGCGGTCGAGCCCGGGGCCGGCATGGCGATCCGGCGCGACGCGTCCGGCGCCAGCCTGGTCGTCGGCGGCCTCCGGCGCGAGCGGCTGGGGACCCACCTGCTGACCTGCGAGGGGCTGGAGGCGTCGTACGGCTCGCTGCAGGTCCTGTTCGGCGTGGACGTGCAGGTCGAGCGGAACGAGCTGCTCGCCCTCCTCGGCACCAACGGCGCGGGCAAGTCGACCGTGCTGAAGACGATCGCCGGGTTGGTGCCGCCGACCACGGGCCGCATCACCTTCGACGGTCGCGACATCACCGGCCTGCCGGCCGAGGAGATCGCCCGGCTCGGGCTCTCGCTCATGCCCGGCGGCCAGGGCGTCTTCCCGACGCTGACCGTCGCCGAGAACCTGCGGCTCGCCTGCTGGATGGTGCGCGACGACCGGGAGGCGGTCGAGCACCGCATCGACGAGGCCATCGCCATGTTCCCGGTCCTCGGCGAGCGCGAGGACCAGCTGGCGGGCGACCTGTCCGGCGGCGAGCAGCAGCAGCTGTCCCTGGCCATGGCCTTCGTGACCAAGCCGAAGCTGCTGTGCATCGACGAGCTGTCGCTCGGCCTGGCGCCGACGGTCGTCGACCGCCTCGTCGAGAAGGTCCGGGAGATCCACGCCCAGGGCACGACCGTCGTCGTGGTCGAGCAGTCGGTCAACGTCGCCCTGCTGCTCTGCCACCGGGCGATCTTCCTGGAGAAGGGCCAGGTGCGGTTCCGGGGCCCGACCGCCGGCCTGCTCGACCGGCCCGACATCCTGCGGGCGGTGTTCATCGGCGACGGCCGGGGCCGCACGGTGGCCGCCGCGCCCGAGGCGGTCCCGCCGCCGTGGGAGCGGCCGACGCGGGGCGTCACGCTCGAGGCCCGGGGCATCACCAAGCGGTTCGGCGGTCTGCGGGCGCTCGACGACGTCAACCTGACCGTCCACCCGGCGACGATCGTCGGCCTGATCGGCCACAACGGGGCCGGGAAGACGACGCTGTTCGACGTCCTCACCGGCTTCCTGCCGGCCGACGGCGGCGAGGTGCTGCTGGACGGCGTGGACGTCACCCGCTGGCCGCCGCACAAGCGGGCGATCGGCCAGGTCGGCCGCACGTTCCAGGAGGCCCGCCTCTACCCGTCGCTCACGGTCGAGGAGGCCATCGCGGTCTCGCTCGAGCAGCACCTCGCCAACCGCGACCCGCTGGCGGCGGCGCTGCGGCTGCCGGCGTCGGTCGACGCGGAGGACGCGGCGGCCGAGCGGGTGGACGAGCTCATCGACATGCTCGGGCTGGCGCCCTACGCCGACCGGCCGACGGGCGAGCTGTCCACCGGCATGCGGCGGATCGTCGAGCTGGCGTGCCTGCTGGCGCAGGACCCGGCGGTCGTGCTCTTCGACGAGCCCTCGGCCGGCGTCGCCCAGCGTGAGACCGAGGCGCTGGGGCCGCTGCTGCGCCGGGTCCAGGCCGAGACCGGCTGCTCGATGATCATCATCGAGCACGACATGGGCCTGCTGGCGTCGCTGTGCGACGAGTTCGTCGCCCTCGAGCAGGGCAGCGTGATCGCCGGCGGCACGCCGAGCCAGGTGCTGTCCGACCCGCGGGTCATCTCGTCGTACCTCGGCACCAACGAGGACGTCGTCCACCGCTCGGGGCAGCGGCGCGGCGGCTCGTCGTACAGCTCCTCGCAGGGCCAGGGCTGGTAGCGGCCCGCGGCCGGCTCGTCGCCGACCGTCCGGTCGCCGGCATCCCGCCCGCGGCCCGGCCCGCGCGCCGGCGTCGCCGACCCGCGCCGGACGGGGGCGCCGTCAGCCGCGCTCGGCGGGGGGCGGCCCGGCCTCGCCGGCGGCCTCCGCCTCCGGCTCGGGGGTCGCCTCGGCCCCGGGGGCCGGGCCCCCGCCGCCGTCACCGTCACCGTCGCCGTCCGCGCCCTCCAGCTCCTCGTCGAGGTGGGCCAGGGCGGTGACCTCGACCTCGCCCCGCTTGGCCTCCAGGGCGATCGAGGCGAGCACGAGCAGGATGCTGATCGGCAGCAGGATCGCGCGGTTGTCGCCGATCCAGCCGACGACGTCGTCGAGGGGCCCCTCGAACGCCTCGCCGAAGCGGCGGATCAGCCACAGCCGCACGACGGTGCCGCTCAGGTTGAGGGCGAAGAACACCCGCAGGGACATGCCGGCGGCGCCGGAGAACAGGCAGATGACGTTGTTGGGGGCGACGAAGACGAGGGGGTGCGCGGCCTTGGCGAACCAGCCCTCGGCCTGCCGGAGCAGCTGTCCCCAGGTCTTGGTGCGGCGCTCCATCCAGGCGACGGCGGCGTCGCCGTACCAGTAGCCGAGGAGGAAGAACAGCGGGTCGCTGACCATCAGGCGGACGGTGCCGATGGCGTAGTACGACCAGGCGTCCATCGCGTTGGTGACCAGCACCAGGTTGCGGTTGCGGGCGTTGAGCGCGATGAGCCAGGCCGGGTGGGTGTCGACGAGCGAGGGGGCCAGCGCGTCGCCCACGTAGCCCAGCGCGACGGTGATCGCCAGCGGCACGCCGACCAGCGCCAGGGCGCGGCGCGAGGGTCGCCGCCGGGCCGGCGCGTCCGTCGTCGTGGGCACGTCGTCCGCCATGGGCCCCCGAGCCTACGGGACGCCGCCCGGGGCCCGGGCGCCAGCCCCGATCGGGCACCGGCGGTGGCGGGCGCGCGCTCGAGGCGACCGCTGTGACGGATGTCTCCTAGTCTGCGGTCACCCCGTTCGATCCGACAGACGTACGCGACAAGGAGGCCCGATGCAGGGGCTCATGCAGGACTACCCGCTCACCCTCCCGCACCTGTTCTCGCGGGCCGAGCGGCTCTTCTTCGACAAGGTGGTCGTCACGGTCACCGCCGCCGGCAAGGAGACCGTCACCTACGGCGACTGGGCCGAGCGGACCCGCCGCCTGGGTGGCGTCCTCGACGACCTCGGCATCAGCGCGGACGGCCGGGTGGCGACCTTCGCCTGGAACACCGCCCGCCACCTCGAGCTGTACTTCGCCGCGCCCTGCACCAACCGGGTGCTGCACCCGCTGAACATCCGGCTGTTCCCCGAGCAGCTCGTCTACGTGGCCAACCACGCCGAGGACGAGGTCGTCTTCGTCGACCGGTCGCTGGCGAAGCTCCTGTGGCCGCTGCTCGAGAAGTTCGACACCGTGCGCCACGTCGTCGTCATGGACGACGGGGCGGGCGAGGTGCCGGACGAGGCGCCGGCGGGCAAGGAGGTCCACGACTACGAGGAGCTGCTGGCCGCGGCCTCGCCGGTCGAGTTCGACGTGCGGGACGAGAACCAGGCCGCGTCGATGTGCTACACGAGCGGCACCACCGGCAACCCCAAGGGCGTCGTCTACTCGCACCGGTCGACGTTCCTGCACACGATGGGCGTGCTCTGCGCCGGCGGGCTGTCGCCGACCGAGACCGACCGCGTGCTGCCGGTGGTCCCGATGTTCCACGCCAACGCCTGGGGCCTGGCCCACGCCGCGGTGGCCTGCGGCGCCGACCTGATCATGCCCGGGCCCGACCTGTCGCCGAAGGGCCTGGCGGCGCTCATCGAGTCGGAGCGGGTCACCCTCGCCGCCGGCGTCCCCACCATCTGGATGGGCGTGCTCCCCGAGCTGGAGGGGCGGGACGTCTCCAGCCTGAGGGCCATCCCCTGCGGTGGCTCGGCGGTCCCGAAGGCGCTGTCCGAGGCCTACCGGGAGAAGATCGGCCTGCCGATCACCCAGGCGTGGGGCATGACCGAGACCTCGCCCGTGGCCTCCAGCGGCCACATCAAGTCGACCCTGGCCGCCGAGCTGGACGACGAGGGCAAGGCCGAGCTGCGCACGACCGTCGGCCAGCCGCTGCTCGGCGTCGACGCCCGGATCGTCGCCGTCGACACCGGCGAGGAGCTGCCCTGGGACGGCGAGGCCTCGGGCGAGCTGCAGGTGCGGGGCCCGTGGATCGCGTCGAGCTACTACAACGACCCCCGGGCGCCGGAGTCGTTCACCGAGGACGGCTGGCTCCGCACCGGCGACGTCGCCTCGATCGACCGGCACGGCTACATCCGGCTGCGCGACCGCACGAAGGACGTGATCAAGTCGGGCGGCGAGTGGATCAGCTCGGTCGAGCTGGAGAACGAGATCATGGCCCACCCCGCCGTCGCCGAGGCCGCGGTCATCGGCCTGCCCCACCCGAAGTGGGGCGAGCGCCCGCTGGCCTGCGTCGTGCTGCGGGAGGGCCAGCAGGCCACGAAGGAGGACATCGTCTCGTTCCTCCAGGGCCGGGTGGCCAAGTGGTGGCTGCCCGACGACGTCGTCTTCATCGACTCGATCCCGAAGACGAGCGTCGGCAAGTTCTCGAAGAAGGACCTCCGGGACCGCTTCGCCGACTACACGCTGCCCACCGCGTGACGACCGGCCGGCCGGGTGGGGGTCAGGTCCCCGCCCGGCCGTGCTTCCAGTAGCCGCGGACGGTCGCCCGACTGCGGGGCACGCCCCGCTCCTCGAACAGCGCCCGGCGGATGCGCTGGACGGCGGCCGCCTCGCCGGCGACCCACACCCGCGTGCCCGGCCCGATCGGGGCGGCGGCCACCGCGCCCACCAGCGCCCCGCCCGGGGGCGCGCCCGGTGGCAGGTCGAGCCACACGACCTCCAGCCCGTCGCGGTCGCCGAGCGGGAGCCGCGCCGCCGGGTCGGCCACCTCGACCAGCACCCGGGCCGGGCGGTCCGGCGGGAGGTGGTCGAGCAGCTGGCGGATGGCGGGCAGGGCGGTCTCGTCCCCGGCGAGCAGGTGGTCGGTGGCGTCCGGGTCGACGGCGTACCCGCGACCCGGGCCGGAGACCGCGACGGGGTCGCCCGGGCGGGCCGCCGTCGCCCAGGTCGACAGCGCACCCCGGCCGTGGAGCACGACCTCGACGGCCAGCGCGCCCTCGCCCGGCGCCGGGCGCAGGGGCGTGAGCGTGCGGATGGGCGGGCGGCTGCCGTCGGGCAGCAGGAACTCGTTGCCGTCCCACCGGGGCAGCGTCAGCTCCCGCTCGCCGGGGCGGGGGAGCAGCAGGCGGACGCTGGCCGCCGGCTCGGGCGGCACCAGGCCCTCGAGGCCGTCGCCGTCGAGCACCACCCGGACGAGCCGGGGGGTCACCGCCTCGGTCCGCGCCACGGCGGCGGGCCGGAACGGGGGCGGCTCCCGCCGGAGGCGGCGGGCCGTGACGTCCGGGTCCTCGGGCACGGGGGCATGGTGGCACGCCGCCGCCCGCCCGCCGGGGCACCGGCTCCCGGCCGGGCGCGAGCGGCAGAGGCGGGAATGGCCGGTGCTCCGGCACGTCCGTAGCCTGGGAGGCGGTGTCCCGCCCGAGCGCCCGCTTCCTGCTCAGCCCCCGCTGGCTGCTGTCCCACGTGCTCGTCGCCCTGCTCGTGGTCACGATGGTCAACCTCGGGTTCTGGCAGCTGCGCCGGCTCGACGAGAAGCGCGACCGCAACGAGCTCATCGAGGCCCGCACGGAGATGCCGGTCGTCCCGGTCGAGGAGCTGCTGCCGCTCGGCGACGACGGTGCCGTCGGCGAGGCCCGCTTCCGACGGGTGACGGCCGAGGGCACCTACGACGACGGCGGCACCGTCGTCGTGCGCAACCGCAGCCAGGAGGGCGTGGCCGGTGCCTGGCTGGTGACGCCGCTCGAGCTCGACGACGGCACCCGCGTCGGCGTCCTGCGCGGCTTCGTCGGCCTCGGCGGCGACGGCGAGCCGGCCGAGGCCCCGCCGCCCGACGGGCGGGTGACCGTCGAGGGGATCGTCGTCGACCCCGACAGCTTCGACGGCACGGCGCCCCGGGACGTCGCGCCGCTGCTCGACGAGGACGGCGTGCGGCCGGGCCTCGTGCTGGCCACGGGGTCCGAGCCGCCGGAGCCCGCGGCGGCCGAGGAGGGGCAGGCGGGGCGGGACTCGCTCGTCGCGGTGCCCCCGCCCGAGCTGTCGGAGGGCAACCACCTCAGCTACGCCGTCCAGTGGTTCATCTTCTCGACGATCGCCGTCGTCGGCTACCCGCTCGTGCTGCGCAACGTCGTGCAGCGGCGGGGCCGCGAGGCGGACCCCGCCGTCGACGGCGGGGTCGCCGGCAACGGCCGGTCCGGCGCGCGGGCCGGCGCCGACGACGTCCTGCACCAGGGGGGCTGAGCCGTCGGCGGGACCCGCGACGACGCCGACACCACCCGGCGGCGGATCATCGAGGCCGCCTACGCCTGCGTGGAGCGGGACGGCCTCGGTGCGCTGACCGTCGAGGAGGTGGCGCGGGAGGCCGGCGTCGCCCGGGCGACCGTCTACCGGACCTTCCCCGGCGGGCGGGACGAGGTCGTCGGCGCCGCGGTCGCCCACGCCGTGGCCGGCTTCTTCGCCGACCTGCGCCGGGACATCGGCGACGCCCCCGACCTGGCGACGCTGCTCGAGCGGGGGCTGGTGGCCGCCCGGCGCCGGCTGGAGTCCCACGCCGCCCTGCAGCGGGCCCTCCAGGAGGAGGCCGGGCAGATCGTGCCCCGGCTGGCCACGGTCATGCCGCTCGTCATCGACGGCGTGCGGGCTGAGCTGACGTCCCGGCTGGCGCGCGAGCGCCTGCGACCCGGCGTCGTGCCCGACCAGGCGGCCGACCTGCTGGCCCGGCTGTTCCTGTCGCTCATCGGCAGCCCGGGCAGCTGGGACCTCGACGACCCGGACGCGGCCCGCCGCCTGGTGCGGGGGCAGCTGCTCGCCGGCGTCGTCGAGCTCGACCCGCCGGGCTGAGCCGCCCCCGGGCAGGGGGCTGGACGATGAGACAGATCCGTGCATAGTGTCTCAGACGTGACGCAGGCCACGGTGATCCACGACCGGCTGGAGGTCGGCGAGGGCGCCGGCGCCGGCCCGGTGGCGCCGGTCGGGGCCTGGGCCGCCGAGTACCTGGCGGCGGGCGACGCCGAGCGGCGGCTCGTCGAGGCCGCGCTGCGGTGCTTCGCCCGCTGGGGCATCCGCAAGACCTCGGTCGACGACATCGCCCGCGAGGCCGGCGTCAGCCGGGCGACCGTGTACCGGGTGGTGCCGGGCGGCAAGGACCGCCTCGTGCAGGTCGTCCTCTGCCACGAGGCCGGGCGCCTGTTCCACACCATGGACGCCGAGCTGTCCGCCGCCGAGACGCTCGAGGACCTGCTGGTCACCGGCATCCGGGGCCTGCTGCTCGTCGCCGACGGCCACGACGTGCTGCGCACGCTCATCCGCGACGAGCCCGAGCTCGTGCTGCCGCACTTCGCCTTCCACCAGCTCGACCGCATCTTCGACCTCGCCGACACCCTGGCCCGGCCCCACCTGTCCCGCTTCCTCCCGCCCGAGGACGTCCGCCCCGCGGCGGAGCTCCTCGCCCGGGTCGTGCTCACCTACGCCTTCCGGCCCACCCCGTGGGTCGACCCGCACGACCCCGACAGCGTCCGCCGGCTGGTGCGCACCTACCTCGTGCCGGCGCTGACCTCGCCGTCCGTCTCCGAACCGTCCCTGTCCGACCGCACGACCGACCCTGCCCAGGAGAGCACATGAGCACGAACGAAGAGCTGATCGGCCGCGCCGACGTGAACGACCTCGAGGCCATCCTGTCCGTGGCGAACACCGACGTGGACGAGGCGATCCACGTGGTGAAGAACAACGCCGACGCCATCTTCACCTGGGACTACGAGAAGGGCCGCCGCCCCGCGCTCAACCGCCTCTACGAGAAGGCGAAGACGGCGCAGTGGAACGGCGCCACCGACCTGCCCTGGGACACCGAGGTCGACCAGGAGGCGGTGGTCGTCGCCAACGCCACCGCCAACATGGGCGGCATGGCCGGCGGCATCGACCCGTCGGTCATCGCCGACTCGCCCTTCGCCAAGTGGACCGAGAAGGAGTGGATCCAGGTCGGCGTCGAGAGCCAGAACTGGACGCTCTCGCAGTTCATGCACGGCGAGCAGGGCGCCCTGATCTGCACGGCGAAGATCGTCGAGACCGTGCCCTGGATCGACGCCAAGTACTACGCCGCCACCCAGGTGATGGACGAGGCCCGCCACGTCGAGGTCTTCGCCAAGTACCTGCAGGAGAAGCAGCAGAACTACTACCCGATCAACGCCCACCTGCGGCTGCTGCTCGACGACATCATCAACGACAGCCGCTGGGACATGACCTACCTGGGCATGCAGATCATGGTCGAGGGCCTGGCGCTGGCCGCCTTCGGCTTCATGCACCAGCTCACCACCGAGCCGCTGCTGAAGCAGCTGCTGCGCTACGTCATGTCCGACGAGGCCCGGCACGTGGCCTTCGGCGTGATCTCGCTGAAGGAGTACTACGCCGAGCTGACCGACGCCGAGCTGAAGGAGCGCCAGGAGTTCGCCTTCGAGGCGGCGGTGCGCATGCGGGACCGCTTCCTCCAGCAGGAGGT
>ERZ777003.641-NODE-641-length-65547-cov-12.727661_pt1 | contig 65547 bp, 52 predicted proteins | sample MGYA00374956_ERZ777003 | MGnify/ENA primary metagenome ERZ777003 (study PRJEB29302, sample SAMN06268252) | bioreactor metagenome | isolation source: Joint BioEnergy Institute, California, USA | place: USA:Joint BioEnergy Institute, California, USA | collected...
AGCGTCATGCGTTCACCTGTCCTCATTGTGGGCACGAATCCCATGCGGATGTCAATGCTGCGGTGAACATCCGCCTCCGCTATACTGCGCTACGGCTCAGTGGGCCGCTGTCAACCGACCCTGAAGCCCTGTCGCCCGTTGTGGGCGATGAGGGCAAGCTGCCTGCTTTAGCTGGCAGTCGTTGACACACAGACTGATACACCGCTTTGCGAACATCGCGGTACACATCATTGCGCAGTAGCAAGATAAAAACTCGTAGATGAGTGGAGCTAGAACATGGCACAGAAACCGTCGTCCCGCTCGCTGATTCCGCATTACTGGGCCAGTCTCAAGCCATTCGGTATCGGCGAACAGCACCCAAACAATTATGCAGAGCTTTGGAAGGCGCTCGTCGAGAACCGCGACCAATTGCCCTACGCCTGGCGCATCCTCACCCAGGGCGTCTGCGATGGCTGCGCGCTCGGCACCACGGGCATGCACGATTGGACGCTCGATGGCGTGCATCTGTGCAACATCCGCTTGCGGCTGCTACGCCTCAATACCATGCCAGCCTTCGATCCCAAGTTGCTCGCCGATGTGAGCGGCCTCAAACAGCGTACCAGCGCCGAACTGCGCGAACTGGGGCGGCTGCCCTACCCGATGCTGCGGCTGCGAGGCGACGCGGGTTTCCGCCGCATCGAGTGGGATGTGGCGCTGGATCTGATCAGCAAGCGCATCCAGTCCAGCACGCCGGAACGGCTCGCCTTCTACCTCACCAGCCGAGGCATGCCCAACGAGGCGTACTACGTCGCCCAAAAGGCCGTACGCGCGATGGGCACCAACAACATCGACAACGCCGCCCGCATCTGCCATTCGCCCAGCACGGTCGCGCTGAAGGATGGGTTGGGCGTTGGCGCCACCACCTGCTCGTACACCGATTGGATCAAGAGCGATCTGATCGTCTTCTTCGGCGCGAACCCCGCCAACAACCAGCCCGTCACCACCAAGTACCTGCACTACGCCAAAAAGGCTGGGGTCAAAGTCGCCACCGTCAACAGCTACCGTGAGCCGGGCATGGAGCGCTATTGGGTGCCCTCCAACATCGAGAGCGCCCTGTTCGGCACCGTGATCACCGATCGCTTCTTCCTGATCAACCAGGGCGGCGACATCGCCTTCATCAACGGCACGCTCAAGCAGATGATCGCCGATAACCTGCTCGATTGGCGCTTTATCGGCCAGCACACGATGGGCTTCCAGGAACTCGCCGCGAGCTTGGCGCAGCAGCCCTGGGAGACGCTGGAGGCGCAATCGGGCAGCAGCCGCGCCGAGATGGCCGCGTTCGCCCATATGATCGGCAACGCCAAGCGTGCCGTGTTCGTGTGGAGCATGGGCATCACCCAGCACGTCACGGGCGAGGATGCCGTGCGCGCGATCATCAATCTGGCGCTGACCAAGGGCTTTGTGGGGCGCGAGGGCTGCGGCGTGATGCCGATCCGTGGGCACTCTGGCGTGCAGGGTGGTGCCGAGATGGGCGCCTACGCTACGGCGCTGCCCGGCGGCGTGCCGATCAACGCCGAGAAAGCCGCAGAACTCAGCGAGCAATGGGGCTTCCATGTCGATGACAAGCCCGGCATGATCGCGCCCCGGATGATCGACGCGGCCTACGCGGGCCAACTCGACCTGCTATTCTCGGTCGGTGGCAACTTCCTCGAAGTGCTACCGGAACCCGATTACGTTCAGGATGCGCTCGAACGGGTGCCGCTGCGGGTGCATATGGACATTGTGCTCACCCACCAGATGCTGCTCGACCCCGCCGACACCGTGCTGTTATTGCCCGCCACCACGCGCTACGAGATCCCGGGTGGCGTCACTGAGACCAGCACCGAGCGGCGCGTGATCTTCAGCCCCGAGATCCCCGGACGCCGCATCGGCGAGGCGCGACCCGAGATCGATGTGTTCCTCGACATCGCACGACGCGTGCGCCCCGATCTGGTCGATAAGCTCACCTTCGCCAATACCGCCGCCATCCGCCGCGAGATCGCCCGTATCGTGCCGTTCTACGACGGGATTCAGTATCTCACCAAGGCGGGCGACCAGTTCCAGTACGGCGGGCCGCATCTGTGCGCCGATTGGAACTTCCCCACCAAGGACGGCAAAGCGCACTTCAGCACGGTGGCGCTGCCCCAAGACAGCCTGCCGCAAGGAGCGTTTCGCGTCACCACGCGGCGCGGCAAGCAGTTCAACAGTATGGTGCAGGAGCAGAAGGATATGATCACCGGCGCGAAGCGCGATGCGGTGTTTATGAACGCCGACGACGCCAGGCAGCACGGCCTGCGCGACGGCGACCCGATCACACTGCGCAACGAGTTGGGCCAGTTCCAGGGCCGCGTCTTTATCGCGCCGATCAAGCCCGGCAATATACAGGTCCACTGGCCCGAGGGTAACGTGCTGCTGCGCCGCGACCGTCGCTCGCCCCAGGCTGGCATCCCCGATTACAACGCGCTCGTCTGGCTCGAAGTGGGCCAGCACGCCGAACAGCAGACAGTAGGCGCGCCATGACCGTTCGTCCCGCCAGTAAAACCCGCGCCCAGGTGGTCGTCGTCGAGCGAGGCAAGCGCCGCCAACAGCGCGACCACCTCGCCACCGAGGAGCCGCTGGAGGTCCGCGTGACTGCAGGAGGGCAGCAGCGCACCGTGGCCATCACCATGCGCACGCCCGGCGCCGATTTCGAGCTAGCGGCGGGGTTTCTGTTGGGAGAGGGCGTGATCAGCGAGCGCGACGAGATCGAGCGCATCAACTACTGCGTACGGGCCGACATCGATATCGAGCAGCGCTACAACATCGTCACTGTGGCGCTGCGCCGCCCCACGCTGCCCGACCTCGCCTCGCTCGACCGCCACTTCGTCACCAGCAGCGCCTGCGGCGTGTGCGGCAAAGCCAGCCTCGACGCCCTCGAACTGCGCAGTTGTGCGGTGCTCCCCGCCGAGCCGCAGATTAACAGCGAGCTGCTGTTCGCGCTGCCCGACCTGCTGCGCACCAACCAAACCCTGTTCGCCGCCACCGGCGGCCTGCACGGCGCGGCCCTGTTCGACCGCAACGGCGCGCTGCTCACCGTACGCGAAGATGTCGGGCGACACAACGCCGTCGATAAGCTGATCGGCTGGGCGCTGATGCAGGATTTGCTGCCGCTCAATCAGCATATCCTGTTGGTGAGCGGGCGCACCAGTTTCGAGATCATGCAAAAAGCGCTGGCCGCCGGACTACCGATCGTCTGCGGGGTTTCGGCCCCCAGCAGTTTGGCAGTCGCGCTGGCACAGCGCTTCAATATCACGTTGGTCGGCTTCCTACGGGGCGAACGCTACAACGTCTACGCCGGAGCCGCCCGCCTGATCGACTAGGCGTTGGTGCGATTCACCACCTTCGCCAACTCCGGCAGGTGGTTGCAGAAGAACAGCGTGCCCGCCGTCACGCAGATCGGGATGGACAGCAGGTTCACGAATGGGATGCTCACCAAGCCAAAGCAGACCAACCCAAAACCCAGGCTCGCGGGCATCGTGTGACGGATAAAGCTGAACTTTTGGCGAAAGCCGAGCAGGCGGCGCTCCAACGGCGCATCGAAAAAGTCGAGGCACGATACCAGCACACCGATAATCACGGTGCCCACCACGGCGATCACCTGACCCGCGCCCGGCACGAAGTTCAGCACCAGCAGCACCAAGCCCGGCGGCAGAAACACCAGCAACTTCTTCAACTCAAAGCCGAGCGTCCGCCAAATGTCGCGCAGCGCAATCTGCAGCGTAGCCTGCCAACCCTCAGGATCGGGCGGCGGCACTTGGCCCGTTAACTGCTGCTCCAACTGGCTCGACAGCTGCGAGTACCAGGGCGAGCCGAGGATCACGCCCAAACGCACCAACACAAAGCCCGTCGCCAGGAACAAGCCGATCACCAAAACGATCCGCAGCAGCCAGGTCACGAACGTCGCCCAACCCTGCAATCCCCCCACAAGGTTGTCGATAGCGCCGAACCCTGCGAACACCAGCGCGGCGTAGACGGTCACACCCAGAATGATGTTCAACACAATCGGGATGAGCACATACTTCCACAAACGGGGCGTCACCATCAGCATCGCAAAAGCGCGGAACGGGTAGACCAGGCCAGAGAAGAAAGATTCGATCATTATCAACTCACAATATGCTCAACATATCGCAATCGTGACAGTGGGACGTAGCAGGATGGGGAATTGTTGCAAAGGGCAACAAAAAACCGATACGCGGATCGCGTACCGGCTAACGTTGGTGGGCGATACTGGACTCGAACCAGTGACCTCATCCGTGTGAAGGATGCGCTCTAGCCAACTGAGCTAATCGCCCGGGTGTCTCGTCGACGTGCGTAATAATAGCATAAGACCGCAGAACGTGCAAGTTGCGCATGCCAACGCCAAAAAGCCCGTGCCGAGGCCTGCTGTGGTATAATCGCCCAACATCATTGGGAACACTCAAAGCCGCTAAGGCCCACACATATGCACTATTTCAAACGCTTGAAATCGCAGCCGTTGCGCACCAGCCTGCTCGCGCTCGGCACGCTCGCCCTGTTCGCCCTGCTGCTGCTATGGCGGCCCGTCCTACGCGGCGAAGTCTTTCTGCCCGTCGATGCACTGCTGCACCTGCATCCCTGGCGCTACTCCTACGAGCGCGTCGTCGTCAACAACCCCACCAGCACCGACCCGATCAAGCAGGTCTACCCGCGCCGCGTACTGGCAAACGAGATGCTGAAACAGGGCAAACTGCCGCTGTGGAACCCGAGCGTGCTGACGGGCTACCCGATGCTGGCCGATGGACAACTGGCCCTGTTCTTCCCCAGCAGCGTGCTGTTCCTGATCGTGCCGCTGTTCTACGCCTACGGCCTCTACGCCTACCTGCACGTCATCCTGGCGGGATTCGGCACCTGGCTGTTCGCCCGACGCCTCGCGCTCGGACGGGGCGCGTCGCTGTTCGCGGCCACCTGCTACATGTTCAACGGCTATCTGCTCACCTGGCTGCAATTCCCGCACCACACTGGCGCGACCGCCATGCTGCCCTGGTGCTTCTGGGCCGTCGAGCGGGCCGTGCAGGAACAGCGCTGGCGCAGTTGGGCGCTGGCGGGCTTCGTGCTGGGGCTGCCCGTGCTCAGCCATTTCCAGCTCGCCTTCTACATCTACATCGGCGTCGGCTGCTACGCCCTGGCGCGCCTGCTGGCCGCCAACGCCTGGCCCGAGCGCCGCAGGATCGCGCTCGGCTTCAGCGCCGCCATCGCAATCGCCCTGGCGCTCAGCGCCGTGCAACTGCTGCCCGCCGCCGCGCTCGCCAGCCAAGGCCAGCGCACCGACCTCGGGTTTGCGCCCGGCTCCGCCGATGCCCAATTCACCAACCTGCTGCGCACCGTGCTGCCGCTGCTGGGTGGCGCGCCCAAGGACCCCGCCGCCGTCGGCTGGGGGCCACGCCTGCAACAGGTGCCGATGCCCTACACCGGCCTAGCCGCCTTGCTGCTGGCCGTCATCGCCCTGCTGCTCTCGCGCCACCGCCAGAGCAGTTTCTTCGGCCTGCTGGCGGTCGGCAGCTTCAGCCTGGCGGTCAGCAGCCCGTTGCTACAACTGTTTATGTGGCTGGTGCCGCCCTACCGCCAGTTCGAGGATCACCTGCGCTGGTTCGTGCTGTGGGGCTTCGCCATCGCCATCCTGGCAGGGATGGGCATCCAAGCGCTGAGTCGCGCCCAACTCGCGCATCCCAGCCGACGCGCCTTGATCTTCAACCGCGCCCTGTTGGCCGCCGTGGCGCTGTTCCTGGCCGTATGGGGCCTGCGCTACATCCAACTGTTCACGCCTGAATCGAAGTACGGCATCTACATCACGCTCATCCGCCAGCAGCAACTCGGCATTGCGCTGGCGCTCGGGTTGGCGGCGCTGCTGGCGGTCGCCGCCCTGTGCATCCGCCGCGTGCCCCGCACGCTCAGCATGGGCGCGCTGATCGGCGTCCTGCTCATCGACCTGCTCTGGAACGGCGGCACCTACAACACCAGCGTCAGCCGCGACATCGTGCAGCCGACCGACGACCTGAAGCAGGCGTTGGCCGCCTACCCGAACCACGACGACAGCCTGATCTACCCGCCCACCAGCCAGATGGCGTTTCTGCAGAGCCAGCCCGGGCCGTTCCGCATCCTCGGCGGCGACTACCTGGCCCTGCCGCCCAACCTCAACAGCACCTTCGGCATCGAGGACATCCGCGGCTACGTCTCGCTCTACTCGGCGCGCTACAATCGCCTCGCCCGCCTGATCGACGGCAAGGACTACCGACAGACTGGCGAGGGCGACATCAGCTTCCGCGCCTACTTCACCAGCGCCTACGAGCAGCGGCGGCTGCTCAACATGCTGAACGTGGAGTACATCATCTTCCCGCCCGGCAGCCCGAACGCCGACCTGTACGCGCCGCTGGAACTGGTGCTGCGCGACGATGAGGGCACGATCTACCGCAACCCCGAGGTGCTGCCGCGCGCGTGGCTGGTGCACCAAGCCGAAGTCCTGCCCGACGACATCGCGCAACTCGATCGGCTGGCCCAGGCCGAGTTCAACCCAGCGACCAGCGTCATCCTCGACAGCGCGCCGCCCGCGCTCGCGCACGCCACCGCCGAGGAGCCAACGCCCAGCGTGAGCTACTCGCCCAACCGCGTTGATATCCAGGCCAGCGTCAACGCGCCCGCCATACTCGTACTGGCCGACGCCTACGACGAGGATTGGCGCGTGACGGTGGACGGCGCGCCCGCTCAACTCTACCGCGCCAACTACGCGTTGCGCGGCGTCTATCTGCCCAGCGGCGAGCACAGCATCACGTTCGAGTATCGGCCACGAGCCTTGCTGTTCGGCGGCGTGCTCAGCCTCGCCACCAGCGTGGGCCTGCTGCTCTGCGCCGCGTGGAGTCTGCGCCAACGCGCCAGGGCCACACCATCGGCGTAGTGCTCGCCCGTTCGCCAGTATGGTTTTAGGAAAAGTAGCGCCGCCAGCGTCTACAACGCCCTACCAGCATGCCCACGTTGATTCCCAAGGGGCGGCGCATGAACGGCAGCCATTGCAACGCTACAGGGATGTGGCTAGGAATCTCATCCTAAACGGCCATCCACCACTCGCAAAGCTTGGCTGCCTGTGTTAGCATGCTCCTACCGAGTACGAGCGTTCTCTCAACAACAGCACCGTCCTGCTCAATTTCGGCTGGGCAGTGCCGTTGAGATTCCGATGCAGTCTTTGCTCAGTTTTCAATGATTTTCATTGTCATTCCAAACAAGCCGCTAGGCGACGTGAGGAATCTCATTGATCTACATTGGAATAAGCTTTGAGATCTCTCCCTTCGTTCGAGATGACAATGCTTTTCGTTGAATAGGAATAGTAAAGAACGTCAACCTGTGTTTTTGTGATGGCTGTGGTAAAACAGTAAATTACAATCTGTGTAATCTGTGAAATCTGTGGATTATCCCTAGTAGATTATCCCTAAAGGAACACCTATGCCAACCACCTTAGCCGATGTGGCTCGCCACGCAGGCGTATCGCTCGCAACCGCCTCACGGGTGCTTAACGGCAGCACGCGGAGCGTCACGCCTGCGCTCGCCCAACGCGTGCTAGCCGCCGCTCAGGAGTTGGCCTACGTGCCCAACGCGCACGCGCAAGCGCTGGCCCGCGCCAGCACCGGCACGATCGGCGTGATCGTCCACGATATGAGCGACCCGTACTTCTCGGAGATCCTGCGCGGCATCCAGAACGTAGCGAGCGCCAACGAGCGGCTGGTGATGGTCTGCAACAGTTATCGCGACCCGCAGCGCGAACTGGCCTACTTCACGATGCTTGAGGGCCAGCGCGTCGAAGCGCTGATCCTGGCGGGCAGCGGCCTCGATGACCCCGAGTACACCGAGCGCCTCGCCGCGCACGTCAACGCGTTCGCGGCCAACGGCGGGCGCACAGTGCTGATCGGGCGGCACAAGATCACCGCCGACGCGATCCTACCCGACAACTATGGCGGCGCCCGCGACCTGACCCGCGCCCTGCTGGCGTTGGGGCATCGGCGGATCGGCGTGATCGGCGGGCCGGCGGTGCTCACCACCAGTCACGACCGCTTCGGTGGCATACTGGAGGCGCTGGCGGAGGTGGGCATCGCACTGCCAGATAAGTACGTGGTGCCCAGCGACTTCACGCGGGATGGCGGCGCGATCGCCACGCACATTCTGCTCAACCAAGCGCCCGATATCACCGCGATCATGGCGCTCAACGATTCGATGGCGGTCGGCGTGCTGGCCGCGCTGCGCGAGCGCGGCATCCCTGTGCCGCAGCGCATCTCGGTGGTGGGCTTCGACGATATCCCCGTGACGCGCGATGTGACTCCGTCGCTCTCGACGGTGCGCCTGCCGATGGTGGAACTCGGCGCGCGTGCGCTGACGCGAGCGTTGGAGCCACAGGGCACGGCGCCACAGACGGAGCGCCTGCCAGCGGAGGTGGTATTGCGCGAGAGCACCGGGCCAGCACCGCAGGATTAGTCCCCGCAGACCACACCGCCGTAGTTACCTGGAACCCCGCACCGAGGCTGGCACTCCAAAGCCCGGAGCATGACCACGGGCGCTGCCCACGAGGTTGCGCCTCTTGCGCCAGCAGAAACAACCCACACACCACGCGCTACAGGCCCGCATCGCCGAGCGATAGCGTGCGCTCGGCCACCACGCCCCGCAGTAACCCCAACAGCCCCAACTGCACGGAGCCATCCGGCTGCGGCCAACGCATCACCAACTGATGCTCCACCAAGCTGCTGAGCAGCGCCAAACCTTGCGGCCCGCTCAGCGCCTCGGCCTGCGGCAGCGTCCAGGTCGGGCGCGCGGCGAGTTGCGCGAGGAGGCGCCGCTGCGGGGACGTCAGCAGGGCGATGCTGCGCTCGAAGGCGGTGCGGAGGTCGTGGTGGTGCGGTTCGTGATCGCGTTGGGCGTTGCAGAGCAGGTCGGCTCCCTGGGTGCGCAACCGCTCCAACAGCTGGGGCGGCGAGAGCAGGTTGGCCCAACACGCCGCGAGTTCGAGCGCGAGGGGTAGGCCATCGAGTTCGCGGCTCAGGGCGATCAGCGCCTCAGTGTCGGCGGGCGAGAGGTGCAGGGCGGGGTCACGGGCGCGCCAGCGCTCCAGCAGAAGTTCGAGGGCGGGCTGCGGGTCCAGCGGCTCGATCGTCAGCACGCGTTCGGCGCGCAGGCGCAACGGGCATTGGCTCACGGCCAGCACACGCAGGTGTGGGCAGGCGTCGAGCAGCGCAGCCACCTCGGGCGCGTTGGCCAGCAGCTGCTCGCAAGGGTCGAGGATGAGCAGGGCGTTCTGGTGCTGGAGGGCGTTAAACAGCGCTTGATGCGGTGGGATGCTGAGCACATCGGCGATCTGCGCGAGGATGCTGGAGCCGTTGGTCAGCGGAACGTAGAAGATCGGCGCGGGGTGCTGGGTGTACTGGCCGAGTTCGAGGGCGAGGCGGGTCTTGCCGACACCTGGCCCACCAGTGAGGGTGATTAGGCGGGCGTTTTGGTCGGCGAGCAGTTCGTGAAGGGCTTGCAGTTCGGCTTCGCGGCCTATCAGGCGGTTGGGCGGGGCGGGCACACGGTGGGTGGGCGACAGGTCCGGCGGGCGCTGACTGATCGGCGGCAGAAAGGCCATCGGGTTGGGGTGTTCGCCCGTGCTGGCGAAGTGCAGGAATGCGAGGTGCGCGGCGGGCGCGAGGTGCAGGAAATCGGCGACGCGCTCGGCGAAGGCCCGCGATGGGGCGCTGCCGTACTCGATCTTGCGGTAGGTGATGGTGGCGTAGCGCAACTGCGCCGCGAATTCGGCTTGGGTTAGCCCGTACACGGCCCGACAGCGCTTGAGCCATGTACCAAACTGTCCCACTTGACGCATACCACCCTCCCGTTATGTCAAATCAAGAAGCGATATAGGTGCGCGAGACGACGACTTGGGATGGGTTCGATGATGGTTGTACGGTATCGAGGTATCGAAGGTAGGAGATGTATCACTTTTCGACCGAGATTATATCACGCTGTAGGGTTGTGTTTCAAGGCGAAAGGGGGGTATTGTTAAGACATCCCTTTCAAAACGCAATAGGACGCTCAAGCTTGCTAGATCGAGGACCGTAACGCCAAGTTAGCGTGGCGGAATGGTTTGCGCTCTTGTGATGCTGGTTCAGGCCACTCCGTCCACCGACTTTTTGGATGGAGGTTGTGTTATGGCAGCATTTGAGGAAGCAAGGGCGATCGGCGAATCGACGTGGTCGGCACGCTTTGGGTCGACGTTCATGTTCCTGACGGGAGCGCTGGGGTTACTGATTTCGGCGTTCGACCGAGCGTTCGTGGGTGTTGGCCTTCCCCTTGTGAGCGTGCAATTCAACTCATTCTCCTGGTATGTTTGGGCTTTGAGCCTCACATTGTTGGCCGAGTTCATCACGATGCCGATTTGGTTGCGGCTCTCGACGCGGTTGAGTTTACAGCGGTGCTTTGTGGCGGCGTTGGTGCTCAGCCTGTTGGGCGTGAGCCTGAGCGGCGCGGCGCAGTCGGCGCTGTGGTTGTTGCTGGCGCGCTTCGTCCAGGGCGTTGGGATGGGCGCGTTGCTGCCGTTGGCGTTGGTGCTGCTGAGTCGGCGGGGCGATGCGGGAGCGATTGAGCGCCGTTGGTTCCTGCTTGGGTATGCGCTGGCGCTGATCGGTGGGTTGCTGCTCGGCGGTCTGCTGGCCGATCGGTTGGGATGGCGCTGGCTGTTCTACGGGCAGGTGCCGCTGATCGTGCTGGCGTTGGCGACGGCGTTGCTGAGCAAGGCGCCGCCGAGCACAGCGAAGCACACGCCGATCGTGTTCAGCCATGTGCTGCTGTTGATGGGCGGAAGCATGCTGCTGCTGTTCGGCATCGCGCTGCCGAGCGTGATACCCGAGACGAACGGTCGCTTGGCGATGGTGCTGCAACTGTGCGGTCTGCTGGCATGCGTGTTGTTTGTGGTGCAGCAGCGCCGCAGCGCAACGCCGTTGCTACCGATTCGCCTGCTGTTCCAGACGCTGCCGCTGATCGCGACTCTGGCTAGTCTGCTGATTGTGAGCGTGTTGGGCAGCGCCGAGGCGAGCAATCATTTCGGCATGATCGCGATGATGTTGCTGATCGGCTTGGGGCTTGGAGCCGCGCTGCCCCAGTTGTGGTCGATTATGCTGCCGAGCGACCCGGTGCCGCAGCCCGCCCCGACGATGCTGCTCCTTTCGGTGCAGCAGTTCGGGCTGATGCTGTGTTTGATGGTGTTCGGCACGCTGCTCGCCAACACGTACCGATCGCAGTTGCTGTGGGCGCCGTTCAACGCGCGCCTCTCCGCGGAGATACCGACGGAGTACAGCAGCACCACGCTGATACTGGCGCAATCCAACGACTCGCTCAGCCCAACGGTGCAGCAGGCGCTCACCATCGCCACGCAGGACATCTACACCATTAGCGCGCTGCTGCTGCTGATTGTGCTCGGCAGCCTGTTGCTGTTTATCGGCTCGCGCCAACCCGCACCCGCCCTGGCACTGAGCGACGAGTGAGCGAGTGACAAGGTGAACACGGTGACCAGGTGACTGCGTTCTAGACAAACACAACGACAAAACAACGAAAAACACTGTCATCTCGAATGTAATGAGAGATCTCACCGCGCATTCCAATGCAAAACAACGAGATTCCTCACGTCGCCTAGCGGCTCGTTCGGAATGACAGTGTAACGCGACGAAAAACACTGTCATCTCGAACGAACGTGAGAGATCTCATTGTGTATGCAACGATACAACGTTGAGATTCCTCATTTCGTGCTACGCACTTCTTTCGGAATGACAACGAAACGCGCTGAAAAACGCTGTCATCTCGAATGTAATGAGAGATCTCATTGTGTATGCAACGATGCAACGTCGAGATTCCTCATTTCGTGCTACGCACTTCTTTCGGAATGACAACGAAACGCGCTGAAAAACGCTGTCATCTCGAACGGTCGAAGCCCTGAGCGAAGCGAATGGGGAGAGATCTCAAAGCATAATTCAATGCAAAACAATGAGATTCCTCACGTCGCCTAGCGGCTCGTTCGGAATGACAGCGCCTTTCGTTGAGCGCTCATCACCTCATCCTACACAAACATCATCTGTGTAATCTGTGGACATCATAACGACCGCGCCAACACCACCGCCCCCAGCAACGCCGTGTCGTAGCCCAGCGCGCTGAGCCGCAGCGTCGGGGCCGCCACCAAACGCAGGTGCTGCTCCATCACGGCGCGGGCCGACGCGAGCAACCGCTCGCCGCCACCTACCGCCACACCGCCACCCAGCGCGATCACCTCGGGCGCGTAGATCGCCGCCAGATTGCGCAGCCCCTGGCCCAGATTGTAGGCCACCTCCTGCCATTGCTCATCGTTGAGGCGCTCGGCGGGCACACCGTAGATACGCCGAATCGCATTGCCCGAGACCAATGCCTCCAAGCAATCGGGAGCGCCGCACTCGCAGGCCACCCGCTCGGGGTGCGCGCAGCGGAACGGCACCGCCTGATGCCCCACCTCCGGGTGGCCGCCCTGCGCGCCACGGTACAACTGCCCATCCACCACGAAACCACCACCCATGCCCGTGCTCAGCGTCAGGTAGAGCAGCCGCGATACCGGCTCGCCACCCAAGGCGTACTCGGCCAGTGCCGCCACATTCGTATCGACATCCACGCCGAAAGGACAATCCCACCGTTGTTCCATCACCTGCTTCAGCGGCACATCGCGCCAAGTGGGCTGATGCAGCGGCGACACAATCCCCCGCTCATGATCGAGCGGGCCGCCGATCGCCGCGCCGATCGCCGCAATCGGCGCGCCCTGCGCCACCTCGTCGATCATACGGTGCAGCGTCTCTAAGCCCTCGTCGAGCGCATGAGGCGTCGGCGCATACGTCCGTCGCAGCAGCGGGCCGTCGCGCTCGGCTGCGCCCACCATCAATTTCGTGCCGCCGATGTCCAAGCCAATGTAAAGCGCCATCGTCTCCCCGCTACTCCGAAAAGGCGGATGCCCGTACTCGTGCGATATCGCGTGCTGGTGGCGCGCCGAACAGGCGGCTGTACTCGCGACTGAACTGCGAAGCGCTCTCGTACCCCACATACACGCTCGCCGTGGTGGCATCCAAGTGCTCGCCCAACATCAGCCGTCGGGCCTCATGCAGGCGCAACATCTTTTGGTACTGCAACGGACTCATCGCTGTCACGGCCTTAAAATGGCGGTGCAGCCCCGCCACGCTCATGCCCGTCTCCCTGGCCAGTTGCTCGACCCGCAGCGGCTCACGATAACTGCGGCGCAGCCGCTCGATGACCCGCGCCACCCGCTGCGCCTGCCCGTCCGACACCACCAACTCGCGCAGTTTCGCGCCCTCCGACCCCGTCAGCAGCAAATAGCTCAACTCGCGCAGGATCAGCGGAGCCAGCACCTGGATATGCTGCGGCGTGTCCAGCAGGCGCGCCAAGCGCAGCATCGCATCGCTGATCATCGGCGTGAGGCGGTGCACACCGAGGCCAGGCCCAGTGGTAGGCTGCGACAGCACGGAATCGCCGAGTTGCATCGCCAATTCGAGCAGTAGCGCCGTGTCGAGATTGACGTGCATCGCCAGGTGGGGCTGCTCCGGGCTAGCGACCAGCATCCGCGCGGAGATGGGCAGGCTCACCGATACCAGCAAAAAGTGCTCGGTATCATACGTGAACATCTCGCTGCCCACCATCAACTCCTTGCTGCCCTGCGCCACCACGCAGATCGATGGCTCGTAGAGCGAGTGGATCACATCGGAGGTGGTGGTGGCGCGAAAGATAAACATCGAAGGGATGGCCTCCACCGCCTGCACACCCTCACAACGCGCATGCCGCTGGAGGATCGCCGCAAGCTCAGCCTGATGCGAGCCAGGCAGCGCTTGAGCAACAACCTCAGTCATACGCCACCACCTCCCTGCAACTTGATAGAAATAGGCAAGGATTCAATAGGATTAGTCTACCACATGCCACACGGTTTGGCGCATACTGTCCACATACAACGCATTGAACGTTACTCCATTGAAATGATGAATGTGAGGAATAGAATGAATACAACCAACAAGCGCGTGGCGATTGTGACGGGTGGCTCGCGAGGGATCGGGCGGGCCAGCGCCGAACGCTTGGCCGCCGATGGTATGGCGGTCGCGATCATCTATGCCAGCAACAAGACGGAGGCCGACGCCACGGTCGATAGCATCACAGTGGCGGGTGGCACGGCCATCGCCATCCAGGCCGACATCGCCGATCCGCAGGCGGTGGAGCAGGCGTTCGCCATCGTCGAGCACACCTACGGCGGCGTCGATGTGGTCGTCAACGCAGCGGGCATCATGATCCTGAGCACGGTCGCCGAGCTAGACCTGAACGTGTTGGACCGCCTGTACCAGACCAATATTCGCGGCACGTTCATTGTGAGCCAGCAGGCCGCGCGCTACGTGCGCCCCGGCGGCGCGATCATCAACTTCTCGTCGTCGGTCGTGAAGCTGGCCCTGCCGACCTACGCGGCCTACGCCGCCACCAAGGGCGCCACCGACGCGCTGACGCTGATCTTGGCGCGCGAACTGCGTGGCCGCGACATCACGGTGAACACGATAGCGCCCGGCCCAACCGCCACAGAGCTATTCCTGAATGGCAAGGACGACGCGACCATCGAGCGGATGGCGAAGATGAACCCGATGGAGCGCCTCGCGCGGCCCAGCGACATCGCCGAGGTGGTGTCGTTCCTGGCTGGCCCCGCCCGCTGGATCAACGGTCAAGTGCTGTACGCCAACGGCGGCGCGGCATAGAAAAGCGCCCAATCGCAGTAGCAACCCGCCGCAACATGATGTCGCCCTGCCTGCCAATTGATACCAACCTCCCCCGGCACACCTTCAAATCGTCGCTATTCTGGATTTCAATTGATACGCACTCTTCCCAACAAACGTGATGTCGAGGCGCTGCGCGTAGCAGCGCCTCGACATCACAAAAAAGGTCTAGTACCTTGCTGCCGCAGGCTAAAACAGCATTGTAATCACAACACCAACCGAATTTGGTATAAAAGCAGTTCTGAAAAGGATCAGGAGGTTGCGAACAGAGACACATGCAGCATGCAGAAAGCGCATACAGACCACCGAACAAGGACCATACCGAGGAATCAAGCGATACAGGCATAACAGAGCGGATCCCTTGGGATGCAGGGGCGATAAGCCCCGGTCGGGGTTTCCAAAGGGGCCTCGGGTCCCTTTGGGCTTGCGCAGCAGCGCACCTTCTCGCAAGTATGCGCCTACCCGCCGAATGGCGCATCCGACGCCTTCGCGAGACAACAGTCCAACCCGATTGGAAGAGAAAAAGAAACAAATAAAAATAATCTGTGTAATCTGTGGATGCACTCTCCCACCCAACGCAGCACAAACAAAAACCCTGGCTCTCACGAGCCAGGGCATCAGAACCGAAACAACATACTATCCCAAGTCGCGCAGCCAACGCACAACCGCACGCTCGTAGCTATCGCCCAACAATACGCTGATGATGGCGCCGCTCACGAATGCATAGAGGATGCGCGGCTTGCCCGCCAGGAGCGCCAACAGAAGGGCAGGCACGAAATTCGTCAGCGCAATGTTCAGGCCGATCGCCAATTGACCATCGTCAGTAGTGTGCGTCAGACCCAACCGATGGGTCGGCTCACCGCTCGTCATCGCGCGCAGACTGTCACCTACACAGTTGCCGAGCAGCGCCGCACCGCCGATCAAGAATAACCCACTAAACTTTCGTAACACGCTCATGGCTCTTCTCCGCTGTAAGCTTCTTCAGCGATTCAGCAAGAGTTGGACCAATACGCTGCTACTCAAGGGTAAAAAGTTCGAGTTGTCGGTTGTGCTGGTCGCTCTCCCAGATCATCGGCGCGCGGCGCGGCAACGCCTGCAACGTGATGCACTGCACATTGGCCATCGCCAACACGGTGTTGATCACATCGAGCGCGATGCGGGGCGAATTGGCCTGCTCGGACATATGCGCCAGCCAAGCCGTGCGGCGGCGACCATCGGCTCCCAAGCGCGCCAACAACTCGGCGGCCTGCACATTGTCGAGATGGCCGAGATCGCTCATAATCCGCAGCTTCACGGGCCAATCGTAAGGGGCCATCCGCAGCCGTTCCCGATCGTGGTTGGCCTCCAACACCACCAGATCGGCCTCGCACAGATTGGCGTAGACACGCTCGTCCCAGCGGCCCAAGTCAATCGCCACACCCACGCACCAATTGCCCACCCGGATCGTATAACCGACTGGGTCCGCCGCATCGTGCAACACCGGGAAACTACGCACAAGCATACCAGCGATCTCGGTCTGCTCGCCCGTCGGCAACACACGATACGCCACGCCAGCGCTCAACAAGCCCAACTTATCGATGGTCGGCTGATTAGCCACCAACGTCAGACCGTGCCGCCGTGCGAACGAGATCGCACTGTACGAATGATCCCCGTGTTCGTGGGTGAGCAGAATCGCGTTGAGATTGCGCGGCTCCAAACCAAGGTGGCGCAACTCGCGCTCGATCGTGCGTTGCGCAAGGCCGCAATCGACCAGAACCGCCGAAGACCCATCTTGCACCAACAGCGCATTACCGCTGCTACCAGAGGCTAACGAAGTAACTTGCAAGCTGTCTCCCCTACGCAGCAAACGCCGACAACGCCCGCATCACCGCAGCAAACGCCGCCTCGAACGGCATCACATTGGAAGGCGCAGGTCGCTCGCCCTCGCGGAGCAACCGAATCGGAGTAGCCCACTTCGACGGCTCCCTGAGCATCACCATCCCACAAGCTAGCGCTGACGGTCGCGGCGGCCCCAACGACCAAACAAACTGGGCCGCTCGATCTGCGCCGAGAACATATTCTCGAACTCCGCCTCGCCGGGCCGTAGATTCGGGCGACTGTTCAGCCACTCCTCGCGAGCCTCGCGCTGCCGCATAAACGCCTTCAACAACTCCTCGTCCTCGCCATCCTCGATCTGATCGCGCATATCGATCAACGCCTGCGCAGCCTCATTCAGCCAACGCACAATCGCCGACCGATTCGTCGCACAAATATCAGCGTGCATCTGCGGATCGCCGGAAGCCAAGCGCGTCATATCGCGGAAACCCGAAGCGGCCAGCGGAGCCATCTCCTTCCACGACGCACTGCGCGAGGTCACCTCCATCAGCGCCGAAGACAACAAGAACGGTAAGTGCGAAACACCCGCCACATACGCATCGTGCTCATCAGCATCGATAAAATACGTCTTAGCGCCCACCTGGCGCACCATCGCATCCACCAAATCGATCGCAGGCTGGCTCGTGCGATGATCGGGCGTCAAACAATAGACCGCATTCTTAAACAACTCCGGCTCAGCCGCCTTCGGCCCGCTGCGCTCGCGGCCCGCCATCGGGTGCCCACCCACAAACGACACATGGTTCGGCAACAACTCGTGCGCCCAATCAACCACCTGGCGCTTCACGCTCGACACATCGGTGACCACACAATTCGTCGGCAACACAGGCGCAATTGAAGTAAACACCTCGCGCACCGACAGCACGGGCACCGCAACCACCACCAACTGCGCCTCGCGCAACGCCTCGCCAAGATTACGCGCCTCGCGGTCGATCGCCAAACGGCCACGCGCATCGGAGGTTGAACGACTATCCTGATCGTAACCGGTCACAAACACCTTGCCGAGCGGCGCGTCCTGCTCATCCGCCGACCGCAACGCCATACCCAGCGAAGTTCCAATCAGGCCCATGCCAATAATCGTAATATGAACCACTCGTGTAACCTCCAAAGCACTAATCAACACATTGGAACTCGCCACACCGTCGAACAGTAGCTACGTCTCCGCTTCGACAAACGACAAAAACAGCAACTCCACCACCACCAAAATGAGCACCAGCAAACCCAAGCTAAACACCGTAAACAAGCGCAACGCAGCCAGCACAGCCACCGCCGCCATCAGCGCGCCGACCTCGTGCGCCTGGCGACGAGCGCGCCGCAGATCGAACTGTCGCGCCCGCTGCCGAAAGTATCGACGCCCCAAACTATGCACGAGCGGCAACGCAATCGCAGACACACTCCAGAACAGTGCGGCAATAAAAAGCAAATACACCGGCATCTCGGGCAACTCCAGCAACCAACTCGTCGGAGGAGGCACGAAAGCCAGTGTATAAAACAACAACGACGTACCGGCCACACCCTCGAACGCCAAGCCCGGCAGCCGCAACAAACGTTGCGCAGGCACAAACGTCAAAAGGCCGGCGCAAAGCACCAGCGCATAAAACAGCACACGCGGCGGGCTGAACAACGCATCGCTCGCCCGCAAATCCCCTGAAAGCAGCAACGCCACCGCACAAGCCCAGCACAAACCAGCCGCCACCGCCAACAACAGCATCGGGCGACGCTGCTCCGGCAACTCATCGGCCTGCTTCACAGAGCGAGGTGTTTGAGAATCAGTTGATGTAGCCACGCGGCAATCCTGTGCACTCAAAACGCTACGCCCATGATACCCGAAAAACGCAAAAACAAAAATAGCCCATCCATCAAAAGTCGTAGGCAACTCCAGCGCAGCATTTATGGGAAAAGAAAAAGCCGCCAGCGCCGCACCGCCCGTCGCTATGGGCAAACAACGTCGTGCACAATGTGTGCGCGCTCGGACAGGGTGGCGCTACGCGCCAAAACGCGCGCACCCGCTGCTCCGCAGCGCATGGCTGCGCCGCCCTCACGCCGTGGCGATGACAGGGAGACTCGGTGAATTGACTAAATACCGAGTTATATTCAACGAAAAGCACTGCCATCTCGAATGGTCGAAGCCCTGAGCGAAGCAAACGGGGAGAGATCTCAAAGCGTAATACAATGCAGAGCAATGAGATTCCTCACGTCGCCTAGCGGCTTGTTCGGAATGACAATGAGAACTGTCAAGAACATATAAAACAATGCACCGATAAGGAGAACGCACACCACACCGCCAATCGCCACCGAGCGTGTACCCACACCACCACCCGCCACGTACGACAAGGCATAACCACGGGCGCATCCCACGAGGCTGCCTTCCACTTTGGGGTCCAGGGGCGATAAGCCCCTGGTCGGGGTTTCCAAAGGGCCGCGACCGGCCCTTTGGGCCTGCGCAGCAACGCACGTCCTCGCCAGTACTCGTCCGCCCGCCGAATGGCGCTTCCCACGCCCTCACGAGCACATCTACACCTACTTAAAGGCAAAAGACAAGGTGACACGGTGAGCAGGTGACTTGGTGAACAACAACCGAAAACAAACAAACCACACCGCCAATCGCCACCGAGCGTGTACCCACACCACCACCCGCCACGTACGACAAGGCATAACCACGGGCGCATCCCACGAGGCTGCCTTCCACTTTGGGGTCCAGGGGTTTATCGCCCCTGGTCGGGGTTTCCAAAGGGCCGCGACCGGCCCTTTGGACCTGCGCAGCAGCGCACGTCCTCGCCAGTACTCGTCCGCCCGCCGAATGGCGCATCCATGCCCAAAACACAACAACTAAATCTGTGGATAAAAACAAAGCACCGACCCCCTCAACAGGAGATCGGTGCCACCAACAGTAAGCCTACGGCGTCAAACGATTCATATCGCGTGGGAACAGCGCCGCCAAACGCAGATTCGGCAACCCAAGCAACTGCATCAAAAAGCGCTCAAGCCCGATCGCAAACCCACCGTGCGGCGGCATCCCAAACCGAAACGCCTTCAAATACTCAGCGAACGGCTCAGGATTCATCCCACGCTCCGCCATCACTCGCTCATAATCCGCCAACCGATGCAACCGCTGACCGCCCGACACCAACTCCAACCCTCGAAACAGCAAGTCGAACGAATTGGAGAAATACGGCTCAGCCGGATTCGGATGCGTATAAAACGCCCGCTTCGCCGTCGGATAACCCGTCACAAACAAGAAATCCGACCCAAACGTCTCCTTCGCCCACTGGCCCAGCAAGCGCTCATGCTCGGGCGCCAAGTCCGGCTCGCCCTTACAAGCCACACCGTAGCGCTCCTCCAACAACTCCTGCGCCCGAGGAAAGTAGATCGACGGCACCTCAGCAGGCACCTCCGGCAGCGTCACGCCCAACAGCGCCAACTCAGTCGCGCACGAGCGCTGCAACTCCGCCAGCATACCCGCCACCGTCTGCCGCAACACCTCCATCACCGTCGTGTGGTCCTCGACAAAGCCCAACTCCACGTCGAGACTCACATACTCAGCCAAGTGGCGCGTCGTGGCATGCGGCTCCGCCCGAAACACCGGGCCAACCTCATACACCCGCTCGAAGAACCCCACCGCGATCTGCTTGTACAACTGCGGCGACTGCGCCAAATACGCGTGTTGCCCGAAATAATCGACAGCGAACACATTCGCGCCGCCCTCCGTCGCGGAACCCAGCATCTTCGGCGTCTGGATCTCGGTAAAGCCCAAACCGTCGAGCGTACGGCGGAAGCCCGCCATCGCCGCCGCGCCCAACCGCAGGATCGCCCGCCGTCGGGGGTGGCGCAGCCCCACCACCGCATGATCGAGGAACGTCTCCAGCGCCGCCTTCATCTCGCGCTTATTCACCTCGATCGGCGGCGCCTCAAGCACCGGCTCCATCACCGTCACCGAAGTCTGGCGCAACTCGGCGCCACCGGGCGCCTGCGGCTCGGCCAGCACCACGCCGCGCACCTCGATCACCGACTCGACCTGCACCGAGCGCAACAACTCCAGCACCGCCTCATCCTCAACCACCGCCTGAAACGTGCCCCAACCGTCGCGCACAATCAAAAAATTGATCTTCCCCAACTCACGAAACTGGTGTAGCCAGCCCTGCAAACGCACTTCCTGGCCCACCCGACTCGCTGCCTCGGTCGTCCTCACTCGTTCCATCACAAACCTCAAACTTTCGCCGCATATGCCACAGCAACCAGGACAGGATCGGCATACGGCAAACAAAAAACCCCGCCCTGGGAAGGACGAGGCCAGAGGCTCGTGGTGCCACCTTCGTTCGTTGCCCCCTCACGGGCAGCAACCTTATAGGGTGCGTGTTCACACCCTGACGCGGTAACGGGCGCACCCGGCGTCACCTACTAAGCTCGTATCCGACGAACCGTTCAGATGCAGCTCAGGGGTGTCTTCAGCAACTAGCGGTGCGGTTGGGCTCACACTCTCCCCAATTCGCTGACGCACTCGTTATAGCGCCTACTTGTCCCCATCAAAGCCATTGGCGGCCATGATAGCACACCGTAACACGCCACGCAATCGGCCAAAAGTTAGAGCAAAACTCGTCTCTCGAATGGAAAAAACCTTGCTGCCACAAGCTCAAACAGCATCCCCGTTAGCCTACCCACACCAAATCCGGTTTGACAGTGTCAGTTACAAACCCGTTTTAGCCTGCGGCAGCAAGGACCATACCGAGGTATCAAACGATACAGGCATAACAAAGCGGATACCTTGGGATCCAGGGGCGATAAGCCCCGGCTAGAGCTTTCCAAAGGGGCCGCAGTCGGCCCCTTTGGGCTTGCGCAGCAGCCGAGTTGCTCACGAGAACGCGCTCACTCGCCGAATAGCGCATCCCACGCTCTCGCAAAGGATACACTTGCATCTCAACAGACGTAGTCGTTTATGACACGCCTGTTGAGATGCTTCCACATTGGAATGCTTTCCAGAAAGCTATTCATCCCCAAAAACAACAAAGTGGAGGCCCAAAAACCTCCACTAACAAACAAACGCTCAGCCAATCACCGCCTACAGATCAGCAGGCTCATCGCCGCGCGCAGTATAATAAATCCCTAAGTAGGGCCGACGCGCATCAGTGGGGAACGGCTGCAAGCGGACCGACACATCGTACTCGCGCTCGCGCAACAGGGTCAGGCGCACCAACTCGCCTGGATGATAACTCAACATCAAATCACGTAAATCACGAGCGCTCTGCACCGATGTACCGTTCACCGCCACCAACAAATCACCAATCTGCACACCTGCCGCAGCAGCAGGACCATCGCGATCCAACCGTGTCACCACCACACCCAACGGCAAGCGTTCCTGACGTAACACCTCGGCAGTAGCAAAACGGGCCTGTTCCTCACGCCGCGCCAGATCTTGGCCCATAATCCAGCCGCCCAAACCGCTCAGGAAGCTGCACCACAAGCAGAGAAAAAACGCACCGCCGATCGCCCAAGGCACAATCGCACGTCGACCGAGCTTCATCGATAACTCCTAGACAGAAGCGTCCGCCCTGATTCTACTGCTCGGATTCCGTCGCGTCAAGACCTAACAAGTCATTATCAGCAAGAATATCGAAATCAGCGAACAATACGGGCAAGCCAACAAGCAAACCATCAAACACTAACAGTGATCTCACAACTCTGGCGAGTATGGTATACTGCCACAACAATCAACTAAGGAGAAATTTATGACAGACCCGACGCGCATGACCGAACTGGATCTGCTGGTCGGCTCCATCTTTACAACGCGGCCCGACGAGGATCGCGAACTATTCGAAGAGGAGCGCGAGTGGCTATCCGACATCCAGGATTTGTTGCGTGAAGAGGGCATTGAAGTCGATCTGCTCTCCCGGCCAGGCGTCGAGCTCTGGGAAGGTGGGATCGAACGCTTCATGGACCTCTACCAGTTGCGTTTGTTGGCCGCCTATATCGAAAAAGGCCAAGATATCGCACCGTTGCGCAACTTCAACCCCGAATCCGCCCACGAACCGGACCCGCTTTTGGCCGCCATCTGGGAGGGCGAAGAACCGACTCGCTACCCACACCTGATCAACCATCAGGCCGACGGTGGCTACTACCTGCCGGTCGACTTCGCCGAGCCAATTTGGCTCGAATTCGACCAAGACGAAGACGAAGCCAACGATTTACAAGAACCAGTCGTCAGCTTCGGCTCATCGGTCGCGCTCCAACGCGAACTCGTCGAACTAGAAGCGCAACTCCAGCAGCATGGCATCGCCACCAACAGCGCACCCTATCGCTGCCTCCAAGTGCTGCGAACCGCCGTCGATCAAAGCGTGGCCAACGATCTCCCAATCATCGTTTGGTAATGCCAACACCCTAAAGGCTGATGGGTTGGTCACAACCATCACCCATCAGCCCTTAACGCACAACACAATACCAACTCAATCACTCAACGCCTGCCTCGCACATTGAACACCAAAAAAGACACCCAAAAACACACCATGGTAATGGAAACCTGCTACTTCCTGTTGCGGTAGGCACTGAGATGAGGTATAATGCCCGCTCGGCTGCTATGCGGCCTGTGAGGTATGCATGATGGAAGAACTAACACTACTCTCAAAAGACGAAGCGCGCGCCCGTCTGCCGCGCCGCACGCTCGATACGCAGCCACGCGAGCGACGCTACTACGTCTGGACAGTCGGCTGCCAGATGAACGTGTCCGACTCCGATCGGCTCGAAGCTGCACTCCAAGGCGTGGGCTACTCCCCAGCGGATCGGCCCGACGACGCCAGCTTTATCGTGCTGAACTCCTGTAGCGTGCGCGCCTCCGCCGAAGAGCGAATCCTCGGCAAGCTCGGCGAGCTCCAGCAGCTCAAGCGCAAGCGTCCCGACACCACCATCGTGCTGTGGGGCTGTATGGTCGGCCCAAACAACCAGTCGCTCTTCCAATCGCGGCTGCCCATGGTCGATCATTTCGTCTCGCCCTCCGCCGTCGATGAAGTCGTCGCACTCGCACCGCATTCGCTCTACCAGCTCGACGAGCCAGCCCTGCCAATCCCCGATTGGAAGGAAACGCCGATCTCGGTGCACGTGCCGATCCAATACGGCTGCAACATGAGTTGCGCCTTCTGCGTCATCCCGCAACGGCGTGGCCGCGAACGCAGCCGTCCGCTTGAGGAGATCGTCACCGAAGTACGGCGCATCGTCGCACGCGGCGCGAAGGAGATCACCCTGCTCGGCCAGATCGTCGATTCGTGGGGCCACGACCTGCCGGGCCGCCCTGACTTGGGCGACCTGCTGCGTGCCGTCCACGACACGCCCGGCCTGCTGCGGCTGCGCTTCCTGACCTCGCATCCGGCCTGGATGACCGACAAGCTGATCGCAACCGTGGCCGAACTGCCGCGCTGCCAACACGAGATCAACCTGCCAGTCCAAGCGGGCCACGATCACATTCTGAAGATCATGCGCCGTGGTTACACCGTCGCGCGGTACAAAGCGCTGGCCGAGAAGATCCGCCAAGCGATGCCCGATGTCGCCCTGACCACCGACATCATCGTCGGGCACCCGGGCGAAACCGAAGAGCACTTCGCAGGCACACTGGCGCTCGTCGAAGACATCCGCTTCGATAAAATCCATATCGCGATGTACTCGGCGCGCCCTGGCACACGCGCCGCAGCCATGGAGGCCGACCCCGCGCTCGCCGTGAGCGATAGCGAGAAAAACGCTCGCCGCATCGCTCTAGAGCAAGTGCAGGAGCGCATCGCCACCGAAAAGAACGCGCAACTGCTCGGCAAGCGCGTCGAAATCCTTGTCGAGGGCGAACACAAAGGTAAATGGCGTGGTCGCACCTCCGGCAACAAATTGGTATTCTTCAGCGATCCTACCAACTGGATCGGCCAACTAGTTGAGGTGGAGATCACCCAAACTGGACCATGGTCGCTCCAGGGTAAGCTCGTCGAAAAGGAATCGCCGACGAATGGCGCAGTATGATACCCAGTATACAACGCTCCCTGAACCTGCGCCGCGTCGTGCTCGATGGCCGCTCGCAAGTGTCATGCTACTCGACTTGGCGATTATCTTTGTTGCGCTCCTCGCAAGCGCAGCACTCATCCAAGCTGTAGCACTGACTGTCTACACCCTTAACGGCAACCCACTCCCCCCCGAAGATGAACTCATCACTCAACTGCCCAACATCATGGGCGTTGGAGGCATCTTCGCGACGCTTTTGGTTCAGAACCTACTCTTTGTGTGTGTGCCGATCGTGCGAGTCGCCATCCTTCGGCGCGAACCGCTCGCCGAGATCGGCTTTCAAGCACCTAACATACCGAAACTGGTTGGGCTTGGCATTTCGCTGAGCCTTATCACTCTGTTCTGCAATGCGATACTGAGCTTAGCGTTCCAGGGAGTGGGCATCCAACAAAATCAGTCGGCACAATACCCGCTGTTCGAGAACGATTACTTTGGTCAGTTCTTTTTCTTTATCGGCGCAGCCCTGATCGTACCGATCGGCGAAGAAATCCTCTTTCGCGGCTATGTGTTCAATGCGTTACGAACGACCTTTCAATCGAAATCGTGGGGTATCGCACTTGCATTTTTCATAAGCGCCCTGCTCTTTAGCGCTGCCCATTCGCTCTCCGCGACCGAAGGGCTGATCGGTCTACTCGTACCAACCTTCGTGATGGGCCTCCTATTTGCAGGGGCAACCTATATCAGTGGAAGCATCCTACCAAGCATTATTGCCCATACCATCAATAATAGTTTGGGCCTATCGGTCCTGATCTATTGTGTGAATAATGCAACTGTTTGCCAAGGGCTATAAACCTGGCGTCATTTTACGTTTAAGCATACAGAATGATAGACTGCGAATAAGGAGCTACTCTTGACCAAGCAGGATGAACATCAGCGAACCCGCCGCCGCCTTCAAGACCAGGCGATCGAAATGGCGGCCCAAAGTCGCTGGCAAGAAGCGGTTGACATTAACCGTCAAATACTGAGTCTAGGCGAAGATGCCGACACCTATAATCGTCTCGGTAAAGCATACTTTGAGGTTGGCAATCTCGCAGAGGCCCTTGCCAGCTATCAGCACGCACTACGCCTGAACCCGAACAACACCATCGCAAAGAAGAACCTTGCGCGCTTACAAGAACTCGTCGCGCAGGGTGGCGAGATGCAGGCCCCGGTGAAAACAACACGGCAACTCGTCGACCTACGCCTGTTCATCACCGAAACAGGGCGCACCTGCCTCACCACCATCATCGATGTACCGCGTAGCGCAGCCATCGAAGCACTCGTCACAGGCGAAAAAGTTGAACTTCAAATTGAAGGCCGCAATGTGCTCATCTACGATGCCGACAACAACCTGATCGGTCGGATTGAGCCAAAGCTCGCGCAACGCCTTCACGAACTGATGACGGGCGGCAATCGCTATACAGCCGCGATCGCCAACATGAACGGCTCTCAGATCCGCGTTCTGATCCGCGAGATCTACCAACATCCCAGCCAGCGCGGTCGCATCTCCTTCCCCGGCAAACTCGGCGAAGGCGCGCTCCACAGCGGCTACATCTCGGCCAATCGCTACGACGATTACGGCGAGGACTTGCTCGACGAAGACGACGATGTGCTCGACGAGCGCGAGGAGCTTGAGGAGGAGCCTTTCGGCAGCGATGAAGAAGAGCTCGGCCTCGACGATATCGAACAAGATCTCGGCGAAGAGGAAGACGGCACCGAAGAATAAACAACCCCGTCTCACCACGATCTGCAGCACTGTATTCACATTCCGTGCTGCAGATCGATAGCTCCTAGCAGAAAGTAGCTCCTCTGTACTATTGATAAGATCGCGAATACCGTCTATACTGAAGGTCGAACAGTCCAGCGCTGTTCGGCCTTCGTTTGCTGTCAGCAGCATAGATTCCTGCGTATCAACCGCTATCCATAGCAGCGAGGACCCGTATGGACTTAGATGTGCGTATCGACGAAAAGGGGAAATTCTATACACCACGTGTAGCGAAGGACACCCTTAACGCCTTTATCCGAACAGCCGATCAAATCATCATCGGTCATATCCACGTGCGCCCAGAAACGCGCCTGAAGGACGATCTGAATGATGATACGTCTCGATTCCTGGCCGTGACAGACGCTCGTATATACGATGCCACCAACGAAACATTGCTCTACCACACCGGATTACTCTTGGTCGCGTATGCTCATATCACCATGATCGGCCCGCTAGAGGCGTTTAGAGACTTTCGTCCCGTTCCCTGGCAAGAGTCCGATGCAGAGGAGTAGTTATGAGTATTCCCCTTCGTGAGTTTACTTCATCGAACGCGCCTACAACCCCTGCTGCTTCTCCTACAGCCTTACCTACGCTCCCCCCTGAGCCGACCTCCATTATGGAGTCAGGGCTTAACATGGGGTTTCTAACTGATCTTGTTCTGAAAATCATTTATTTCTATGGCAATATCACGGCCCAGCAATTGTCTGACGTCACCAAGTTGCCATACTTAAATGTTCTCGATAAGGTCCTCGACTTCCTCAAACTAGAGGAGTATGTTGATATCATTGGTACTCAGGGAGGTTTTAGCGAGCGAGCATTCCAGTACGTGTTAGGCACCAAAGGGCGTATTAAGGTCAACGAGGTGCTCGAGCGTTCGCAGTATGCCGGGCCAGCACCGGTCACGCTCGATGATTATGTCGCGATGGTCAATCGGCAAGCCGTGGGAGACATGGTCGTCAATGCTCGTGCCGTGCGTGAGGGCTTTAGCGGCCTGGTGATCAACGATCGTATGCTCGATAAGATCGGGCCAGCCGCTAACTCGGCACGCTCGTTGTTCTTGTATGGCCCTCCCGGCAACGGAAAGACGACCATCGCTGAGGGCATCGCTAACATGCTCGGCGGGTACATCCTGATTCCCTACGCGTTCGAGGTCGATGGCCAAGTTGTCAAGGTATACGACCCGCTCAACCATAAGGCCGTTCCCATGCCAGAAACACCCGAACCAGAGCCAGCCAATCCCTTCGGTGGCGCCCCGAGTTCGGTACCCTTCATGCCCGATCGGCGTTGGGTGATCTGCAAACGACCGCAAGTGGTCGTGGGTGGCGAGTTGATCCTTGAGCAGCTTGAGCTGATCTTCGACCCGATCTCCAAAGTCTATGAGGCACCCTACCAGTTGAAAGCGAACGGTGGGTTGTTCCTGATCGACGACTTTGGTCGCCAAAAGTGCCGCCCGCAAGATCTGTTAAACCGTTGGATCGTTCCGTTGGAAAAGAAAGTTGACTATCTAGCCCTCCAAACGGGAAAGAAGATCCAGGTGCCCTTCGATGTGCTGATCGTCTTTTCGACGAATCTCTCACCCAAAGATCTGGTCGATGACGCCTTCTTACGGCGTATCCGCCATAAAATCGAAGTGCCCAATCCATCGCCAGACGAATATCGTGAGATCTTTAAAATCGTCTGTAAGGCCAAAAAAATCCCGTACAGTGATGATGGGTTACGTTACCTGATCCAAGAGCACTATATGAAACCACGACGAGATTTACGAGCGTGTCACCCACGCGATTTATGCGATCAAATACTCGACGAAGCAAAATATCGTGGAATCGCACCAGCCATGACGAAAGAATTAATAGATCGCGCCTGTGAAGCCTACTTTGTGAAGCTTTCCTGACGAGAAGACGAGGAGATATCCCATGTCGCTCCTAAAACGTCTCGGCGGCACACCCCAGCCGAACGAGGTGGCGCCATCCAATAATAGCGCTGCCACGCCATCCCCCTCACCAGCTGAGACGCGTGGCTCACTTCTGAGCAACAGTGGGATGGCCGCACCACCACCTGTGGAACCAACAAGCCGCCCTTCATCGCTCGAACAGCGGGTGTCAGGATTGTCGTCGACATCCTCTTCAGCTGTGACATCCGATGGAGCAATTACTCAACAACGCATCCTCGAACTCTCGCTTTGGATCGTGGATCGCATTTTGGGTTCGCTTGGAAACCAAACTGAGCTGAAGCGTACACCTGAATCCGAACGGTTGTTGCAAGAGCGATTCACCAACTACTATCGCCAGAGTGGCGTGAATCTCAGCGATAGCCAAGTCAAGCAGCTCTACGAGATGGTGAACGACGAGCTATTCGGCTTTGGCCCCATCGAGCCACTGCTGCGCGATGACAGCATCACTGAGGTGATGGTCAATGGGCCGTACTCGGTGTACGTTGAGCAACGCGGTAAGCTCTCGCTGACGCCCATTCGCTTCGCGAACGATGACCATGTGCTTAAGGTCATCGACCGCATCATCCGCCCGCTCGGTCGCCGTATCGACCGCAAATGGCCGATGGTCGACGCCCGCCTGCCCGATGGCTCTCGTGTTAATGCGATCATCCCGCCATGCGCCATCGACGGGCCTTCGATCACTATTCGTAAGTTCTCGAAGAAGAAACTCACCGTCGATGACCTGATCAAGTTTGGCTCGCTCACCCCCGAAATGGCCGAGTTCCTGCGCGCCTGTGTGGTGAGCCGCTTGAACATCGTGGTCTCGGGTGGTACGGGTTCCGGTAAGACGACGCTGCTCAACGTGCTCTCCAACTTCGTGCCCGAAGACGAGCGCATCGTCACCATCGAGGACAGCGCCGAGTTGAAGCTCTCGCAGGATCACGTGGTGCGCCTCGAAGCGAAACCCGCCGAGGTCGATGGCACTGGCCGCGTGGCTATCCGCGACTTGGTGATCAACTCGCTGCGTATGCGCCCCGAGCGCGTGGTGATCGGAGAGTGCCGTGGCGGCGAGACGATGGACATGCTCCAGGCGATGAACACCGGCCACGACGGTTCGCTCACGACGCTGCACGCGAACACGCCCCGCGATGCTATCGCCCGTATGGAGACGATGGCGTTGATGGCTGGTATGGATATGCCTGTGCACGTTATTCGCGAGCAGGTCGCTTCGGCTATCGATTTGATCGTGCAGCAGACCCGCCTCGATGATGGTCAACGCAAGGTGTCGTACATCACCGAGGTGCAGGGTATGGAAGGCGATGTGGTCGTGCTCCAAGATATCTTCGTGCTCGATATCAAGGGCAAGACGCCTGAGGGCAAGATTATCTCCGAGCTGCGACCGACGGGTACGCGACCGCGCTTTACGAGCCGCCTCGAAGCGCATGGCTTTAAGCTGCCACCCAGCATCTTCGGTGCGGTTTCGCCCGGCAATAATCGCTGGTAGCGTTACGTTTGTTGGATCAACAGTCGAGGGAGTGATGAGGCGACTCATCACTCCCTCGGTTTGTTTTCTCTGGTTGAGATTACCGTGAGTCGGGCCGCGTGCGGGCCAGCACCAAGCCCGAAACCTGTTGCGCCCCCGCCGCACGCAGCACATCGGCGCATGCCCCCATGGTCGCACCGGTCGTCAAAATATCGTCGATCAAGAGCACATGCGCTGGCGGCGTTGAGCTCTGCCAGACAAACGCGCCCTGCATATTGCGCGCACGCTCCTTCGCATCGAGACGCGCTTGTTGGGCCGTCGCGCGTATACGCACCAACCCGCCCTCTAACAGTGGTATGCGCAACTTTCCCGCGATGACGCGGGCGAGCTCCTCCGCCTGATTAAACCCTCGCTCGGCCAACCGCGTATGGTGCAGGGGCACCGCAATCAACGCATCGACAGGGCACATCCGCTGTTGCCACTGCTCGGCCATCAACCCACCCAACGGTTGTGCGAGCCGCCGCACCGAATGATATTTGTAGCGATGCACCACCTGACGCAGTGGGCCGTTAAAGAGATACAGGATCGTCACGCTCGTCAAACTCGCGGGCATCCGATCGAATGGGGAGGCGGGGTAGGATTGGAAGGAGTTGCGACATTGAGCGCAGAGTAACGAACCGAGCCGCGCACAACCGCCACAACGATCAGGAAACAGCAGACCTAGGATGTGTTCAATCAAGCTGTTGAGCATAGCCACCTCCGCGTGGTGGTCGCTGCGCTCTCACAAACGAGCAACGATAGTATAGCAAGCCACCTCTCGTTTGCTATCGGCCAGTGTACATATATGCATCTCGCAGCCGTTTTACCCTCTCTAAAGCGATTAGTATCACGTAAAACGCAATAGGTATCGTTCAACAACGATGACACATGTGAGACCTGTTCGTTTAACTTCGACACAGATAAAAATAGTGCTCATGCATGTCAGGAAAATTTCATTTTATAAGTATTTCTATCGTATACAATAGACGAATACTGCTTATGGCATAGGTTATGTGGCATATGCCATGAGACATAGACATGAAGCCATATTCGAGGGCCAAGCCCGCCCTCCACAGCGAACACAAGGTGATGTGAATGGCTTTTTTAACCTATCGGCGATTCCTGGCGATTGTGGGAATATTGCTGGTGTTCACTGTTGTGCCTGCACCAAGTCGTGCAGATTCGCAGCCGATGTTGATCTATTTACAGAACAATCCGTTTGATCCGCTCCGCATGCCCCGTATAGCAACGCCTTCATCTGCAGGATACGCGACGGATCTGCAACTTATTCAGTTCAGCGCCCCGCCCGATGCTGATGCGGCCAATCGATTGGAGGCGGCGGGCTACCCGGTGCTAGCATACATCCCCGATAACGCCTTTTTGGTGCGCGCCCAAGTAGCACCAACGCAGCAGATCGACGGCTTGCCGCCGATCCGCTGGAGTGGCGCGTACCCGAATGCCTCAAAACTCTCGCCTCAACTCAGCTTACAGCTCGACAACGCAGGCGACGAGCGCATTGGCGTGCGGATCTTATCGACCATCGACGCCAATACCGCCGCGCTTGAGCAGACGTTTCTGCAGCTTAATGGCCACGTTCTGAGCCAATTCGATACGCTGAACGGGCGCTCGTGGCACGTCGAATTGCCAACAGGCGCTGTACAGAGCCTGATCACCAACGCATCCATTCTGTGGATCGAGGCATATGAGGCGCCAACTCTGCTCGATGATCAAGCCAACGCGATTATGAACGTGGGAAGTGCACGCTACCAACTTGGCTTGGAGGGGAACGGGCAGATTGTGGCGATCACCGATACGGGCTTGGATGTACAATCCCAAGTGCTTGGGAATGCGAACCCCGATTTTCCGGCGAGCCAGATTGTGCGCGGCTTCAGTCCCAGCGAGCTCGCTGCGCACTGCAGCCAATCCACGTGGAACGACGACCATGGGCATGGCACACACGTCGCTGGCATTGTGGCGGGGAGCGGACTACGCCCTGGCATCTCATTTGAGGGGGTCGCACCCAAAGCGAAACTTGTGATTCAAGGGGCCAGCTCGAATCTGCACTGCTTCAACATCACCACAACTGAATATCTCAACAAGGCGTATCAGGCCGGGGCACGGATACATAATGCAAGTTGGGGTTTGGTCACTGCATACGGCGCCTATGACGAGTTGGCGCGCATCACCGATGAATTCTTGTGGAACCATAAAGATTATCTGTTTGTGGTTGCCGCTGGGAATCAGGGGAAAGATGCGAATAAAGATGGCATCATCGATAGCAGGTTAATTAATTCGCCCGCAACCGCCAAAAATGTGCTCAGTGTGGGCGCAAGTGAAAATAACCGCACTCTGAATCGGCCATGCTCATCTTCCTCGCCAGAAACGTGGTGTTGGGATGTCTATAACCTCTTCCATGAGCCGTTCAAGAGCGATCAAATCAGCGATAACCCGAACGGTATGGCAGCGTTCTCGAATCGTGGGCCGACCGTCGATAGTCGCATCAAACCAGAGATCGTCGCCCCTGGAACGAATATCATATCGACGCGATCGCATATGCCCACGGCATTGTACCCAGCCTACTATTCGAACGACTACGCCTATAATTCGGGTACCTCGATGGCGACGCCGCAGATCAGCGGGATGGCAGCCTTGGTGCGCCAATGGCTCAGCGAGTACCACGGCATCACGAAGCCAAGCGCTGCGTTGCTCAAGGCGCTGCTGCTCAACGGTGCCGCCGATATGGGTGCGGGGCAGTACGGTACTGGTGCCTACCGCGAGATACCGAGCAACTGGCCGAACAATGTGGCCGGCTGGGGACGCGCCGATCTAGCCACGACGATTGGCTTGAATAGCCAGCAGGCGGTGTGGTTCCGCGAACATGCAGGCATCCAAACAGGTGAGGAGGTCGAGTTCACCTTTAGTGCCGCTGCGAATGTGCCCGTATACGTGACCTTAGCTTGGACGGATTACCCCGCCTCGCCGAACGTGCTGAAAACGCTGGTGAACGACCTAGATCTCGAAGTGATTGCGCCGAACGGTACGCGCGTCCTGGGCAACGCGCAGGCGAGCCAATCTCAGGGCAGTGTGCTCTGCGTTGAGCAAGGGTACGATCGCTGCAACACCGTCGAGAGCGTCCGAATAATCACTCCTGTCAGCGGAAACTACACCCTGAGGGTGCGAGGTTCGGTTGTGCCCCACGGTCCTCAGCCGTTCGCCATTGTGGCTCATGCTGTCGCCAAAAAGACACTCGAATTCCCGAGCGCGCCTAGTACCCAAATCGGCATCATGTTCTTACCTTTGGTTCACAATGGCGCACCATAAGAATGTACTACAAAAGCCAAAAAGTCCCGAATTCGTCTAGTACCCAAGCAGGTATTCTTTTCTTACCTTTGGGCCAGATCACCGCACCATAGATCATAAATTCGTTTGGGCATCTCCGTTACCATAATGTGGTCCATGTGATGGGGATGCGTTACATGCAATATGCCCCTCATTCGACAGTTTTGAGTATACGATATATAATAGTAGGCACGTTCGACACATAATCCATCCTCATTTGAAATCGAATATTAACCTTTCTCGACTCACCTTTCTTGACACCCGACTACCCGCATTGTACAATATCGGCGTGAGATTATGTCTTCTGAACAATCAGAACAAGTGATCTTCACGATACAACTAGTACAATATAGTGTAAAGGGGAGTGTCATTTTCTCTTTACAACAAGTTTGCGTGGCTACCTATTAGTTCGTATATTTATTTTTTTGAGTTGATAGATAACGATCGTGCGATAGCAATACTCCGACATGTTTTAAGAAGCTCTGGCTCGGTTATGCGGAGGTTCGCTCGTTCGTCGTCTTTGACAAACGTTTTTCTAGAGAGTATACTTATTAGAACACAAGTTCTAATAACTGTGGCTCGTTCTTTTCTATTTTTAACATTGGCTGTGTTTGTAACAAACTGCGGGAAGCCGTTGGCACTACCAGCATCAACAACACTAGCACAACAAACGCCGTTTACAACTCAAACGGTGACGGCTATGACCCCTGCAATCAGCGTAACTACAACACAACCAACTTCGATCTTCGCTCCAACTACCATTGAACCCCAAGCGCGTCCCTCTCCAACCACAGTCGTTAGTATTCAGCCGCAACTACGGCCCACGCCAACGAACGAGGAGCGCTGGGCTCAAGAGCAGTTAAATCGCCAAGCGTTTGGTGAGGAGCGTTCATACGTTGCCTCCGAAGCAACGACGTTGTTTTGGTTTGACCCGCGAACGAGCCAAGTCGTTCCTATTGGCACGTTGCTCGGTTCATTTACAGCAACAGCAACCTTTACATGGCGTGCGAATGGCGAAGAAGCGCTTGTCGTGCCATACACCATCAATCAATCGTATGGCCTTACGGCAATTTCCGAAGCGTTGATCTTACGAATGCACGATGCTGGATTTACGGATCAGGTTGAAGCCTTTGTGCTCGTTTCCAATGCCATCCAGCCACAATAAAGGAGTACACAATCGTGAGCAGCCGCTATCTAGATATGATTCGAGGACAACGCCGCCGCCCTGCAGGCTTTCAGTTCACCTCAAAGACCCTGCTTGGCATCCTCGCATTCGTTGCACTGTGCGGCTCGGCTGTGTATTGGTGGGGAGTACAGAGCCAACTCACCGACAACCGTATGGTTGCCTTTGCCTACACAGCTATTTTAGTGTTGGCTCCCCCTAGCCTTGTCTCTTTCCTTATTCCGTGGTCGCCCGCCGGAATGCTTCTTCAGAAGGTGAATGCACGCACGTGGGGCTATGCTGTCGTCATCGCTTGTGCAGCGTTCCTCATCTACTATTCCTTCAGCATTCAGACATCGTGGTGGGCCGCACAGCCCGTTGTCTACAACAGCGAGTTGGTGCCGCTCCAAGTGCTCGTCGGCGTCATCGGCTTCATTATGATCCCCGCTCTGCTCTGGACGCCCGTCACCTCCGAAGAGTTGGTCGAGCAGGTGCGCCAGGCTCACTTGGTGAAGCGATACGAATTGCAAACCCAGGCCGATATCGCCATCCTACGCGCCACACTGCTGCGTGCTCAGGAGAAGGCGCTGATTGGTTTTGCAAACCTCACCATCGAGGAGCGCGAGGAACTTGCAGCCGTGATGAAGGGCTTGGTCACGGGTATCGACCGCACACTGCGTGAGGTCGGCCAAAGCGTCAAGACGGTGAGCGGCGCGATGATCCCGTTCGACGCATTGGAGGATAACGAGGATGTGCAAGAGATCCTGGATTACATCGGCGAGAGCCTGACCCGGACAAGTTTGTCTTCCGCCGACGAAGATGATTACGCGGATATCGGTGGACAGACCCAAGCGCTTGCCCCTCGCGAGAGCCGTGCAGCATTGCCCCCCGAGCGTCGTTCGCACACTCGTAGCCTCCATGAGGATTTTGCCGATTACGAACAGCCTCGTTCCCATGAGCGAGTCACTCAGATCCGTGGGCGTGCTCGGCGAGCGCGTGCCGATGATGAGTTGAGGTAATTGCGATGCGTGGACGCCAATATTCGAGTGATGGGCGGTTGCCCGAGCGTGAATTACAAGAATTGGTCGATTTACTCGCGCTGCGCCTGTACCAGGATATGGGCCGTCGGGCGTATGCTCTCACCCGCCTCGATGTGGCCGAACTTGTCGAGCCTTATATCAGCGACTTGGTTCCTGAAGACCGACGTATGATCCCCTGGTTGATTTGGGATCTGCTGCAAGAAGGCATGGAGATCGAGCTATCGGTCTAATTATTCCAGCCATTGTATTGTTTGTGGGTGATCGGATGCGTTTCCGATCACCCACTTTTTTGGCTTTCTCGTGCTATAATCCAGCCTATGACAAAACGTATTGGTATTCTTGGCGGAACGTTCGATCCCATCCACTACGGTCATTTGGCGATCGCCGAAGAGGCGCGGGTATTGTTACAGTTCGACCAGGTGCTGCTCATTCCCGCCGCGCAACAGCCGCTGAAACAGGCCGGGCATCAAGCAAGCCCGCTTCAACGGTTGGAGATGGCTCGGCTAGCCTGCGCCGATAACCCATACTTGCAGGTATCGTCGATGGAGATCGAGCGTCAGGGGCCGTCGTACACGGTCGATACGCTACAGGCGCTTGAACAAGCGGGCCTGGGCGAACTGTTTTTTATCATCGGTGCCGATGCGGTCGCCGAGTTGTACCGCTGGTATGCGGCGGCGCGCGTGATCGAATTGGCGCATATTGTGGCGGTTGCTCGCCCTGGCATCTCCTTCGATCCGCAGCTGCTCGAACAGCGGCTCCCCGGCGTGAGCAAACGACTAACCACGCTCGCTGGCCCCGCGCTCGACATTTCGAGCACCAATCTGCGCCAGCGCATCGCGACTGGCAAGCCGATCCGTTATCAAACGCCGCAAGCGGTGGTCGAATATATTGAACAACATCAGTTGTACCAACAGCCACGCGCCGTATCTGAGCCTGCTAACCTATGACGGATGCTATGTCTTTATCTTCTCTCAACCAGCTCTTGCTGACCACCGCGCAGGCGTGGGGGCTAACCCTCAACCAGCAGCAGCTCGACCAGTTCGCGCACTACGCACAGGAGTTGCAGCGTTGGAACGAGCGCCTCAATCTGACCGCCATCACCGATGCGCGTGGCATCTACGTGCGACATTTCCTCGATTCGCTGAGCTGCGCGCGCAGTTGGGGCCAAACACCCAACACACTGATCGATATCGGCACCGGCGCGGGCTTCCCGGGACTGCCGTTAAAGATCCTCCAGCCCGATCTCCAGCTCACACTCGTTGAGAGCATCGCGAAGAAGGCGACGTTCCTGCGGGCGATCGCCGATGAATTGGGCTTGAACGATGTGGAGGTGCAGGTTGCGCGGGCCGAGACGATTGGCCGTGAGCCTAGCCAACGAGAGCGCTACGATGTGGTGACGGCGCGTGCTGTTGCCGAATTGCGCGTGTTGGCGGAGTATTGTTTACCGTTATGTCGTGTTGGTGGCGTGTTTCTCGCGCCCAAAGGTGGCCAAAGCCAGACCGAGATCGCCGACGCGCAACAGGCGATCACAACGTTGGGCGGCGCGATGGCGGAGGTTGTGCCCGTTGAGTTGCCAGAGGTCGAGCCACGATGTGTGGTGGTAATCAGCAAACTTCACCCAACGCCACCCACCTACCCACGAGCGATCGGAGTGCCTACCAAGCGTCCGTTATGAGCAGTTGACGCGCGTCGTATGGCGCAACGGCTTGGCGGCCACGTTCCCAAAAATTGCCTAAAAATCAAGCTCTTTTTGTGAAACCTATTAAGTGGAGATTCGTATTACTGGTTGTATTGTACGATGATTTCGTGCTAGAATGAAACAGGCAGCGATACAACCTATCATTCATCGAAGTCTCATAGCAGCTAAACGCAAGCTAACAGAAGGAGCAAACCATGTCGATCTTTGGACGCGTCCGTGATCTGCTCAGTGCCAATATCAACTCCATGCTCGATAAGGCTGAAGATCCCGAGAAGATGGCGGATGAATACCTTCGGCAGCTCAACAATGAACTTTACGAAGCCAAGACTAGCGTTGCTGCCGCCATGGCCGATGCCATGAAACTCAATGCAAAAGAAGCGCAGTACGAGGCTGAAGTTGAGCAGTGGGCAAGCAAGGCGGAAGCTGCATTACGTGCCAATAACGAGGAACTTGCTAAGGCTGCATTGGCACGCAAAGTCGAGGCGGCCAAGCTTGCTCAGCAGTATAAAGAGCAATCTGATCTGCAGGATCAGCAGGTAGAGCAGTTGCAGCAGGCGCTGATCCAGTTGGAGACTCGCATTGCTGAGACGAAGGCGAAGAAGGAACTGATCGTCGCCAAGAAGAACCGCGCTCAGACCCAAGAGGCCATTCAGCGCACCGCGCGTGGCCTGGGCAACATGAACGCGCTCGACAAGCTCGATCGCTTGGAGGAGAAGGTTGACGATCGCTTGGCGAAGGCCAACGCGATGGCTCAGCTGGAGGGCGACACCTTGGAGAACAAGTTCCGCGATCTCGAGAAGCAGAGCGAGGTCGATTCGGAGCTGGCCGAACTGAAGCGCAAGATGGGTCTCTAATCGCTCACTTCACAAGATATCGACAAACAGCGGGCTGGTGAAGAATCACCACCCCGCTTTTTGTTTGATGAAAACGCTGGCATCAAACAAGCAACAAAACGAGGGTCTGTTGCCTTTCAGCAACGACCCTCGTTGTGCTTGGAGTTGCAATTACGATTTGTTCGGCAGGTAAAGTTTGGTCACGTATTCCTTGACCATGCGGCGCGTGCTATAGACCGGCGCACAGGTGGCGATCGCCTCTTTGCTGATTTGGAGCCATCGCTTCGGCACACCGTTCTCGCGCTCGAAATACACCGGCAGCACCTCGTTCTCAAGCAGGTGGTAGAGATGCTGGGCATCGTTCCAGTCCTGCTCGTCTTGGTTGTTGTACTCGCGCTCATCACCGATGGCCCAGCCGTTGCGGCCATTGTACGCCTCCGGCCACCAGCCATCGAGGATGCTCATATTCGGCGCACCGTTCAGGCTGGCCTTCTGGCCGCTCGTACCACTGGCCTCGTGCGGACGGCGCGGCGTGTTGAGCCACATATCCACGCCCTGCACCAGCATACGACCCACGTTGATGTCATACTCCTCTAGGAAAAGGATCTTGCCAGCGAAATCGGGCTGTTGCGAGAGCTGATAGACCTGCTGAATAAATAGCTTGCCCGGGTGATCGGCGGGGTGCGCCTTGCCCGCAAAAATGATCTGGGTTGGCCGATCGCTGCGGTGGAGAATCGCCTTCAAGCGCTCGGTATCCTTGAATAGCAGCGTGGCGCGCTTGTACGTGGCGAAGCGACGCGCAAAGCCGATAGTAAAGGCATCATCGTTCAGGACGGGCCAGACCACGGGCGGGCTGCCGAGCGTCAGTTGGCGCTGCCGTGTACGCTCTCGCGCGAACGCTATCAAGCGATGCTTCAGCGTGAGGTGCGTCTCCCACAACACCTCGTCGGGGATCTCGTAGATCGCCTTCCAACGCTCTACTTCGTCGAGGTGCTCTTCCCAATCGGGGCCGATATACGCCTCGAACAGTTCGCGCATCTCGGGCGCGAGCCACGAGGCCGTATGCACGCCGTTGGTGATCGAGGTGATCGGCACTTCGTCCTGTGATTTGTCGGGATAGAGCCAATGCCACATCCCACGCGCTACGTGGCCGTGAAGGCTGCTGACACCGTTGTGGTGCTCAGAGAGCTTGAGCGCGAGCACAGTCATCGCGAAGGTTGGCCCCCAACTCTGCTGCTGCATCGCGACGTTCAGGAATTCGTCGCGGTTCAGACCGAGTTGCGACCAATACTGCCAGAAGTATTTCTCGATCAGCGGCAGCGGGAAGGCATCGTTGCCAGCGGGCACTGGCGTGTGCGTGGTAAAGACCGAGTTCGCACGCACCTGCGCGGCAGCCTCGGCGAACGACACACCCTGCTCGACTAGTTCGCGGGCCAATTCCAGCACCAGGAATGCCGAGTGACCCTCGTTCATATGCCAAACGGTGGGCTTGATGCCGAGTTGGCGCAGCGCACGCACGCCACCGATGCCTAGCACGATCTCCTGAGCGACGCGCATCTCCTGATCGCCGCCGTACAGACGCGCCGACAGCTCACGATCCTGCGGGCTGTTCGGGTGGATGTCGGTGTCCATGAGCAAAAGCGATACACGCCCGACTTGGATGCGATACACCTTGGCGTAGATCATGCGGCCCGGCAGTTCGACCTCAACCACCACCTCGCGACCATCGGCGGTCAGGGCGGGTACAGCAGGGATATCGGCGAAGTTGATCTTGTTGTAGATCGCCTCTTGCCAGCCGCTGGGGTCCAAGCGCTGGCGGAAATAGCCCTGCGGGTAGATGAAGCCCACCGCGACGAACGGCAAGCCCAGGTCGCTCGCCTCCTTTACGTGATCGCCGGCCAACACGCCCAAACCGCCCGAGTAGATCGGCAGGGACTCGTGCAGGCCGAACTCCGCCGAGAAGTAGGCGATCATCGCGTCTTTGGTGTTCGGATACGTTCGGCTGAACCAAGTGTCCTTCGCGTTCATGTAGGCATCGAAGGCGCTCAGCACCTGTTCGTATCGGCGGAGATAGTTTGGGTCGGCGGCGGCGGCTTCGAGGCGTGTCTGGCGCACATCGCGCAAGAAATCGACGGGATTGTGGTATTCCTGCTCCCAAAGCACCGGGTCGATCTGGCGATACAGTTCTTGCGCTTCTGGATGCCAAGTCCACCAAAGGTTATAGGCCAACTCGCGTAGGCGCGCAATCTCTTTGGGAATCGGCGTAAACAGCAAGTCGGCGCTTACTATTTGCATAGGGGCAGCCTCCTCTAACAGCATTCCTTTTCCATGATGAAGCCCGTTGTTGAAAAAAGTTCAACGACGAACTAATCTCACCATGGCAACGGGGCAGCAGACTGCATTGTACGCAAAGAAACGGCATTTGTCTAGCTGTTTAGCGCGCAACGAGGGGCAAATAGAGCGCAGATGCGCGTGTATCGGGCATCCGCAAGGCTGGGTCGCCCAATACCAGGTAGGTGAACAGCAATTCGCTATACTTGCCAGTGGCCTGAATTGCGCGGAATCCTGCCAATTGCGCGGCTCCCACCGTCGATTGGGCCGGATCGGAGCTGTAGAGCGCTTTCACTACCGCTTTGCCGAACGTTTCGTGGCCCGTCGATAGACTGCGACCGCTCGGAGAGATGCTAGCGACTGTGCCACCCCGTGCATGCAACAACAAACGCTCGTCGGTAGAGGAGAGCGTGGGAAACTGGAAGTAGCCAGTCAGACAACTGAGCGAGAGCAGAATCGGCGTTCTATTGATGTTGGTGCGAGCATCGGCATCGTAGAGATACCACAGCCAGCCCGGCTCGCTGCCAATGATGGTGTTGGCCCACTGCCAATAGCTGGCGTGGCCGGAATAGACCACCAAACCAGCGCCCGCATCGAAACTGCTGAAAAAATCGCGCCGCAGCACACTCGCCTCGCCGTAGTAGGGCGGCAAGTTCGAGAGGGTGTTGTTGGGGCCTTGGCGCAGCGTCGGGTCGTAGTAGAAGCGCTTTTTGGCGATGCCGCTGGGCAATTCCGCGACGACTGCATCGGAAAGCGCAGCGAAATCGCCAGCCGGATCGAGCGTGCCATCTGGCTCGCGATAATTATCGGCCAGGAAGAGCGCGCTGGAGCGCCAATAGCCGGGCGGAGGGTTCTTCACGTAGGCCAGCGTCTTATTCACCAGCACGGTGGCCTCGGCGGCGTTCTGCACCGGGAAACGCCCCACCATCACGTCGGGCACTAACTGATCGAGCGGATTATCGGTGCTGAGGCGACCATAACAGGTGTCGCAAGCCGCTTCGCCCAGCCACGGATCGACGGGTGCGAAGTAGGGCGGGATGAGATTCGGCGTATTGAAGCCCATTTCATTCAGAAAATCGTAGTGGCCGTCGCCCACGAGCAGCACATACTTGAGCGCTGGGCGCGTCCACTGCGCGTAGGCGTAGCGCAGGAAGCTGCGTATGGCTTCGGGGTGCATTTCGCCGTTGCCGAACTCGTCGTACACGTCCTGCACATCGACGAGCGTCACCCGCATGTTGTTGGCGCGATAGTGAGCGGCCAAGGGTTCGAGCGCCGCGAGCACCGAGGCGTGGCCCACCATCACGTAGTCGGCGGCGCCGCTCGCCAAGTTCGAGGGTTTATCGGCCAGCACGGTCGGCTGGAGCACGTGATTCGGGGCGAACAGTGCGTAGCGCGCCGCTGCTGTGGGCGCATCCTGCCAGCGCACTAGGCCACCACCCACGGTTGGGTTGGTGAGGCGCACGGGTTTCAGCGGGTTGCGCACATCGTAGAGCAGCGCAGAGTTCCCATTGAAGCCGCTGACCTGGTACTGGCGCTCGGCGTTCACGCCCGTGAAGAACACCGGGCCTGCGCTGGCCGATGGTTGCGCGGTATAACTGAGGAACGCCCGATCCAGCATCACCGAATCGAGCGGACCGGCGGGGATGCTGAGCTTGAGCGTGTGAGTGCCTGCGGCAAGGGGCGGCGCGCCGATCGGAATCTCGACGTTGCGGGCGATCGGGCCGCTCCACTGCTGTTGGCCCAATTGCCGACTGCCGAGCGCCACGTTCACGCGGTGCGCGCCAGGGGTTACACCCTGCAATTCGAGGCGCAGTTGCGCATCGGCGATGGCAGCGGAGACATCCAGCGTGAAGGTGACCTCTAAGGTTTGATTGGCTTGAAAATGGCCAAGAAACATGTGATCGCCGTCTTCGCTGGGATAGAGCGTATCGTAGAGGCGGCTGCCCGCCACGCGGCCCTCGCTGCGAAAGGCTGCGGTGGGCTGCAACGAGGCGCTGCCGAGCGTAACCGAGCGCGTAGCCATAGGCGCGGCGTCGGAGGCCTCTTGACGTACCCAATACACGGCAGTGCGGCTGTAACGGCTCTCCGAAGGCTCGGCGTAGAAGCGCAGGCTGTTGGCGGTGCGCTCGGGCGTCACCTCGTTGGCGGCGGAGCAGGTGCCACGGTAGATATGCAGCCGCGCCAGGTTAGGTGTGCCGCTCCATCCCGCTGCCTGCAGGCTGGCGATGGTCAGTTCGTAGATGCCAGCGCGGTCGATCAGCAGTTTGAAGCTGCCGGACTGCGTGGCGCAAGGGTTGCTCGGCATAGGTGCGGCGGCTGCCGCACGCGGATGCGCTGCGAATGCTAGACCCAATGTGGCCAGCATAAGGAAGGAAAGCAATCGTTGCATACTGAACTCCAATTTGGCTGTTTATCTAGTGTACTCAGTTGTGTTTTATTGCGCAAGAGTACTATGTACCTATTTACCTACGTAAAACTACTAATATGAACGAATTTTCACGTATTTCTTAGGTTTATCCTCAACAACCACCTCAAAAGCGTCATTTGTAAAAATTTCGTTGAAAGATGCGCATTTAACTGATTTATGTTCATTTCGGTTGGATAACAATGATTCAATCCTGTTTTTACCTACAACAGCACGCCTTTCGGCAGATTTGAAGATCGAGGCGTTACCAAGCACGGCGGCGCGACAGCACGAGCGATGCGATGTTTGCAGCTTTCGGCGGGATCGCGTATCATCGCAGCGGATTGTTACACACAGAGAAACCATGGCTGAAACCACTCCCTCACGAGCTCGCGTGCCGATGCGCTGGCGCACCTGGCTCGCCTGGCTGATTGTGCTCGGCGTGGCGCTGCTGATCGCCGCCGAATTGCTGTTTTTCGTCGTACATGCCCGTCAGGTGCTGTCGTTCCCCTACCCGCTCGATTACGGCGAGGGGCCGTTGCTGGCTCAGGTGAATCTGCTGCTGGATGGCACGCCGATCTGGCGGCTCTACGCCGACCCCGGGCAGCCGCCCTACGCGGTGGTGAATTATCCACCCATCTTTCATCTGACGACGCTGCCCTTCGCGTGGCTGCTGCGTTTGTTCGGCGGCGGCGTGGCGGCGACGCTGCTGGCCGGACGGCTAGTCTCGCTGGCCGCGACAGTGTTGGCTACGTTGGCGCTGTGGTGGCTGGCACGCGGCAGCACTGCGGGCCGACCTACGCCACCCTGGGGCGTGGGCGCCGCAAGCGTGGCGGTGCTGTGCTTCGTGGGGCTGCCGATCGTGCGCGAATGGGGCACGCTGATGCGGGTGGACGTGCTGGGGCTGTGCTTGGGGCTGTGGGGCTTGGTGCTCGTGCAGCGCTACGCGGGGCAGCACAAAGTGCTGTGGGCCGCGCTACCGCTGGTGCTGAGCCTGTTCGTCAAGCCGTCGCTGATCGCGGCGCCCACCGCTGCGTTGCTCTGGTTGCTGCTGCGCGATTGGCGACGGGCGCTGTCGTTGGGCTTGCTAATGGGGGTGAGCGGTCTGCTGCTGTTGGGGCTGTTGCACCTCGCGAGCGGCGGCTGGTTCAGCATGCACATTCTGGCAGCGAACGTGAACGCCTGGGAGTACGCGCTGGCCCGCGACTTCTGGCGCGACCAGTTCGCGATCCTTGCGCCGTTGTTCGCTGCGGCGGTGCTCGGGCTAGGGTTAGGCGCCTGGTGGCAGCCACAGGGCGTATGGCGCATGCTGATGCCATTGAGCTACACGCTGGCGGGAGCGGCGGTGGCGGTCGGTGTCGGCAAGGTGGGCGCGTACACCAATTACTTTTTGGAGCTGTACGCCGGGCTGATCTGGCTGACAGGCACGGGCGTGTGGGTGGCGGCTCAGGCGGCGTCGGAGCCGCGCGTTGGCACGCCGCACCTGTTGATGAAAATGGGTGGCGCGCTGATGCTGCCGCTGCTGGCGGCGGGCGCCCTGTTGCGCTATTACCCACTGTGGAGCGAGACGTTTCTGATGCCCTACGGCGTGATCGAGCAGGCCAAGCCCGCCCGGATCGCGTTTGGCAGCTATGCGGTGTGGGACGATTTGGCCCGCGAGCGTAAGGTGCTGGCGGCGCTGGGGCGCATCAATGCCGCGATGATCGCTGAGGTGCAGGCCACCAACGCGCCGATCCTGACCGATATCCCCGGTGCGGCGGCGCAGGCCGGACGCCAATCGCAGTTGCAGGCGTTCGAGCATCGCCAATTGCTCGATGCAGGGCTGTGGGATCAACGTGGGCTGCTGCGCGACCTTGCGAACGGCGAGGTGCCGCTGGTGGCGCTCGATTATTTGGGCAATTGGCTCTCGCCCGAGACGATAACGCTGATCACGCATCGTTACGCGCTGACAGGCTCGCGGGGCAGCTACGATCTCTACGAGCCAGTGGCGCTGCCCGCACTGCAAGACACAGAGATCAGCTTCGCGAACGGGCCGCGCTTGGTTGGGTTTGCGGCGCACGCCTCCGCGAGTGGCGCTGCGTATCAGCCGGGCGAGACACTGATTTTGGCGTTGGCGTGGCAGCGCGGCGATGCGCCCGATACACAGTTCGAGGTGGTGGCGCAGTTGCGCGATGCGCAGGGCGCGGTGCTGCACGAACAGGTTCGTCCGTTGCTGTACGGCGCGCTGTTGCCAAGCGATTGGGGCGATGCGACGTTGCAGCACATTCAGCCGTTGGTACTGCCGCTGGCACTGAGCGATGGCGATTACGAGGTGGCGCTGACGCTGCGCGAGAACGGACGCGAACTCGCTCCGCCGCAGGTGTTGTTGCTGATCTCGGTGGTGCAGCAGGACGGGCGCGTGCTGGGTGAGCAGGGCTACTTCGTGCCGGATGCGCTGGTAGCGGCGTGGATCGCGGCGGGTGGCTACGAGAGCTATGGGCCTGGCGATCCGTTGATGCCTGCGGTGCCGCTGGCCGACCGCATGTTGCAGTGTTTCGCGCGGGCCTGCTTCGAGTTGCGCGGTGCGACGGTGACGCGCTTGCCGTTGGGCGAGTTGGTGGCACTGGCCGAGACTGGCGATGATGTTGTGGGCACCCCGCAGATCGACGATGCGTTCGCGCTGTACTGGGAGGAGCACGGCGGCGAGGCGGTGCTTGGCCCGCCGATCACGGGGGCCTTCCAGCGGGGCGATGTGGTGGTGCAGTACACGACCTATGCGCGGCTGGAGCGCCCGCTGGAGGGCAGCGCGGTGCGCTTGGGGCGGCTCGGCGATGATTTCTTGCAGTTGCCCGGCGGGGTGCCATACCGCTGGCCGTAGCGCTTCGATGAACGTTGTGGCGCTCTGCGATGCGGTGAGAGACCGCGAGTAGAGCGGCGCGCGTTTTGGCGCGTAGCGCCACCCTGCCCGAGCGCGCAAACGTTGGACACGATGGAGTCTCCCCGCAGCGACGGGAGTTGGGGTTGACGACGCGACCTTTTTCCCAAAACAACGAACGGCGTGGTATCGGGGAGTTGTTTTAATCCACAGATTTCACTGATTCAAACACCAAAAAGCTCCATACAGGTGTATGGAGCTTTTTGTTATGTCGAGTATTTTAGCGGTGGGTTTCTTCGGCGATAGAGATGGGCAGCGGCGCGTTGAGGTCTTGGTAGCGGCCTCGGATCGCATACCAGCGTACTTTCAGCACATCGCGTAGGCAGCGCAGCGAGTCGCGCAGGGGGTTGACCTTGGTCTCGGTGCCGTAGCGCCAGAGCACGGGGACTTCGGCGATGCGGTAGCCACGCTTAACGGCCAAGAACAGGATTTCAACATCGTAGGCGGTGACGGCGGGGCCGTTGACGGTTGGCGCGTTATCGCCGTAGATCTGCACGCGCTGGAAGAGGTCGGCGGCGACGGGTTGGCGCAGCGCTTTGAAACCGCATTGGGTATCTTGGATGCCTTTGAGCGCGATAACACGAATGATAGCGTTAAAAACGCGGCCCATAATGTGGCGGTACCACGGTTCACCCAAACGTCGCGCGCCCATGCCCTCGCGCGAGCCGATCACAACGGCATAGCCGTTCTGGAATCGCTGGTAGAGCTTTTCCCATTCTTCGATCGGGGTGGCGAGGTCGGCGTCGCACAGCAGGACGTATTCGCCTTTGGCGGCGAGTGCGCCCGCGCGAACGGCGAAGCCTTTACCTCGGTGGTCGAGCCGCAGCAGATAGAGATTTGAGTGCTGTTCGGCCCACGTCTCAACCAGTGCGGCCGTCCCATCGGAGCTGCCATCATCAACAACGATCAGCTCGGAGCGAAAGGGCTGCTGATCGAGGTAGGCTAGGATTTGGCGCAGCGTATCGGGCAGGCGTCGTTCCTCGTTGTAGGCAGGAACGATGACAGAGAGGAACACCTGGTCGGATATGGTCACGATATACTCCTCACGATACAAGCAGGGCGGCGGTCGATTCGTTGATCTTCGCCGAGCGCCGCGATCGCTTGCGTAAAAAATGTGGTAAAGCACTAAGGCTGGCCCATTGCCCACGGATGCGGGCGCGAGCTGCAGGTTCTCGGATGTGATAGAGCGAATGGAGTAGGAAGCCGAGCTGTGCGCGGATCATGGCTGGTGCGTAGCGCAGCAGCAGGCGACCGGGCAGGTTTTTCACCCAGACGAGCGGGAAGTTGCGCCCACAGTAGTAGCTGGCGAGTGCGCCACCGCCGGTTGCACTCAGGCGATGGTAGACGACTGCGCGTGGTTCGTAGATGGTGCGGAAGCCTTGCAGCCGCGCTCGCAGGTTGAGGTCCACATCCTCGCAGTACATCACGAGATCTTCATCGAGCACCCAATCGCCTTCGGCGAGCGCTTCGAGCGCCGAGCGGCGGTAGGCGGCTGCGCCCGCACAAGGTCCGAAGATCTCTTCGACCACGTCGTATTGGCCGACATCGCGCTGCCAGACGCCCCGATTACCGGGCACGCCGTTGGGACGATAGTAGTCGCCAGCCGAGTGAATGTGGTCGCGTCGGTCGAAGAGCATCAGTTTGCTGGCCGCGAAGGAGTAGTTGGGATAGCGTTCGAGCGCGCCGATCAGCCATTCCAGCCATCGCGGATGCGCTTCGGTGTCGTTGTTGAGCAGCACGACGTATTCGCCACCCGTGGCGTGAAAGGCGGTGTTGACGGCGGCAGCTAACCCACGGTTTTGCGGTTGGACGATGATCTGCACTTCGGGATAGTGCGTGGCCAACAACTCGCAGGAGTTGTCGGTCGAAGCATCATCGACAACGACGATGCAGAAGTCCTGACGTGTTTGGCGGCGCAACGCATCGAGGCAGGTGGGAAGCAGTTCGGCACCGTTGTAGTTTGGGATAATGATATCGATCACTGTTCTATCTCACGCTGGTTGCGACGACTTTGAGTTCGCGCAAATAGGCGGTCAGCGCATCCTGCCAGGGTTGCAGCCGGATACCGAGTGCGGCGGCGGCGATGTTGCGTAACGGCGTATAGGGCGGCACGATGCTATCGCGCTTGAAATCGGCGAGTGCTATCGGGTTGAGCGCGACGTTAGTTCGACCTGCTTGGCGCAGGATCTCGGCGGCGAACTCGTACCGCGAGCACTGACCTTCGTTCACCAGATGGTAGGTGCCGTAGTTGGGAAGTTGGATGAGTCGGGCGATTCCGGCGGCTACATCGGGTGCGTACGTTGGGCTGCCGATTTCGTCGGCAACCATGTTGATGCTCTCGCGCTCGGCGGCGAGGCGCAGGACGGTGCGCACAAAGTTGCGTTCCCCACCGAATAGCCAGGCCACCCGCACGATATAGAAGGCATCGAGCAGTTCGCGGACTGCTTGCTCACCAGCCCATTTCGAGCGGGCGTAGGCGTTGATCGGCGCGCCATTGTCGTATTCGAAGTAGGGCGTGGATGCGGAGCCGTCGAAGACTTCGTTGGTGCTGACGTAGACGAGCGGTGCGCCTAGTTGACGACAGGCCAACGCGACGTATTGGGTGCCTAGGGCATTGATTCGGTAGGCGTATTCCGGGTCGCGAGCACAGCCATCGACATTGGTGTAGGCCGCGGGGTGAATCACAAGGTCGGCTTGTGTGGCCACAAGTTGCGCAACACAATCGGGGTGACCAAGCTCGAAATCGGCGTGGCTCAACGGTATCAGTTCGTGAGAGGCGCTGAGTTCGGCTTGAAGTGCTTGGCCTAGCTGCCCATTCGCTCCTGTGATTGCGATCCGCATTGATGTTCCTTATGTATTTCGCGCAGTTGGACCTTACCAACCGTTTTCATGATAAAAGATTGCTAGGCTAGCGTCAAATGTCTAGACTTACACTATGCTCTCAGAATGGTTTCGTTTTGCGAATGTTGTTGGGCGTTGGGTGTAATCTGTTTTATGGGGAGATCAGTGTGGTTGGGTAGCACATAAGGACTCGGAGATTAGGCGATGCCGAACAGCCTCGCCTTTGTGGCATCGACCTTCTGCGCGTAACAAAAGGCCGATGCCACGTTCTTCGATACTGTATTAGCTTGCAAAAACTGGCAGAATGTGTTTTTTGCAGAAGTTGAAGAAGCCCGCTTGATCGGGGCCGATCTGGTGCAGGTAGATGTGATCAAAGCCAGCATCGACGTATTTGCGAATCGCTTCCAGGTACGGCTCAGGATCAGGCCCGCAGATCACGGATTCGGCGACTTGATCTTCGGTGACCATCTTGGCGAGTTGCTCGAAATGCGCGGGCAGCGGGAGTTCCTGCGACAATTCGCCCTGGTTGGCGGCGTTCGGCCAGATCTCGTAGGCGGTGCGGCGCGCCTGCGCTTCGTCGGCAGCCCAACAGACGGTGATTTGGCCGTAGCGCGGCTTCTGGCCGCCACCCGCAGACTGGAACGCCTCGACAACCTCTGCCGCAGGCGCAGTGCTGATCAGGCCATCGCCCTGCTCGCCAGCCAGTTTGCCCGACGATGGGCCGCCAGCCGCGATCATAATGGGTGGTGGCTCGGATGGCAGTGTGTAGAGCCGCGTCTGCTCGACGGTGTAGAACGTGCCGTGATGGGTCTGCGAGCCGCCCTCCCACAGTTGCCGCATAATCGCAATCGCTTCCTCCAGCATGAGTCGGCGCGTTTGATAGGGCGGCCAGCGGTGCCCGAGCACGTGCTCGTTCAGATTCTCGCCCGTGCCAACGCCCAGGAAGAAGCGACCGGGCATCATATCGGCGGCGGTGGCGGCGGCATGCGCGATGATGGCGGGGTGAATGCGGATGAGCGGGCACGTGACGCCCGTGCCCAACTGCAGGCTCGTGGTGGCGTGCGCGATCGCGCCGATCACACTCCAGACGAACGAGCTATGGCCCTGTTTATCGACCCACGGGTGAATATGATCGGAGATCAGCGCAAAACCAAAGCCAACATCCTCGGCCTGTTGAGCGTTGCGCACAAGATCGTTCGGGGTATGTTCTTCGCTCGAAAGCGCGTAGCCTAAGTGTATCATTACATCCTCCTTCGCTTTGTCGTACAACTACGAAGGCGGATGCGGGCAAGTTCTAGACCAAAATGCCGTGATATTGGCCTACGATTTGGCAAGTTCCAGGCGGTAGACGAGTTCGTCGCCCTGGCGCTGCTTGGTGGGCCGAAAGCCAACGTGATGGTAGAAGCGCCGAGCGAGCTGGTTTTCGGGGTGAACGGTGATGTGAATGGCTTGGCAGCTCGGATGCTGCGTGCGAACGAGGTTAATCAGCGCCTGAAGGGCCTCGCGACCGTAGCCGCGCCCTTGCCAGCGCTGATCGATGAAGAAATGGTAGATCCAATATTGATCGATGGAGGTTGGCGCGTAGGCGAGCGCGAGCAGGCCAACATACTGCGTAGCATCCACAATCACGTAGGGTTCCCACAGCAGGCCACCCGAGCGCACGTACGCCTTCGCCAGCACAATCGCCGCGATCGGTTGATACGCGGAGACGAAGCGCAACTGCTCGGGCATGACGTTCAGCTCAAGGGTGGCACGCCAGTTTCGGGAAGTAATCGGTTGTAGAGAGATCGGCATTAGGCAGCGTGTTGGCTAGCTGCGATCATACGCTCCATGCGCTCGTAGGCTTTGCCCTCGCGTAGGCTCGTGCGCGCCAGTTCGACACCTTCGCGCAGATCACCAGCCAGATCGGCGGCCACTAAGGCGGCGGCAGCGTTGAGCAGCACAATATCAAGTTTCGGACCAGTTTCCTCGCCGCTGAGGATCGCACGGGCGATCGCGACATTTTCGGCGACGCTGCCGCCCAACACCGCCTGCTTGGGCGCAGCGCGCAAGCCCACATCGGCGGCCTGCACCTCGAAGCGGCGGGGTTCGTGACCTTCACGCACCTCAAAGACGACGTTCGGGCCGCTCAGTGCAAGCTCGTCGAGGCCGCCATCGCCGTGCACCAACAGCGCGTGCACCGAGCCGAGCCGCCCCAGCGCGCGGGCCATCTTCTCGGCCAATTCCACACTCGCCACACCGAGCACCTGATGACGGGCGCGGGCCGGATTGCTCAACGGGCCGAGGATGTTGAACACCGTGCGGATGCCGATCTCGCGGCGCACCGGGCCGACGTAGCGCATTGCGGGGTGAAACTTCTGCGCGAACATAAAGCCGATCCCCGCCTCTGTGAGACAACGGACCACGCCCTCGGCATCCAGCTCGATATTCACGCCCAACCCCTCCAGCACGTCGGCAGAGCCACAGGCGCTCGATGCGGCGCGGTTGCCGTGCTTGGCGACAGTTGCCCCGGCGCCCGCGGCGATGAACGAGGCGATAGTCGAGATGTTGAAGGTGCCCGAGGCATCGCCGCCCGTGCCGCAGGTATCGAGCAGTGCGCCGTCGAAGTGCACGGGTGTGGCTTTGGCGCGCATCACCTCGGCCATACCGGCGATCTCGGCGTCGGTCTCGCCCTTCAAGTGCAAGGCGGTCAAGAATGCTGCGATCTGGGCGGCGCTCGCCACGCCAGTCATTATCTCTTCCATGGCACTTGCAGCTTGTTCTTGGCTAAGATCCTGGCCGCGCACCACTTGGACGATCAAATCGCGGATGGACATCGTTTCCTCCCTAAGTCGAGCAAGAGTTTATTCTTCTGATTGGTGCTGGATGTGAAAGGCGACAGTGCTGCGCGTAAGGGCTTGACTCGCTTGCAATGCTTCTAACACATCGTTGGCCAGCAGACGCCGCCGCTCGATCAGCTGATCGACCAAAGCGCGGTGGCGCAGATAGAGCCAGTTGTAACTGGCGACTTCTCGTAGTTCGTGGAGCCATTCGCCCCACCGTAGTGCGATATATCCACAGGCGGGTGCCAGCACAAACAGCGCCAACCCAACCCAAGCGCCAAACCACCACCCCACCAGCAGCGTGATGATCAGCCATTGCACCAATACAAGCACCGTACCGATGATCAGCTTCCCGGTGCTGGTGGTCTCCTCGTACTTGCCGAGCAGCAGCGGTGTGAGCGGCGCTGCCAGGCGGTAACCGATATAACTCAGTAGAAAGCCGAGCAGCGCGGGCACGAAGCCGAGCACCAAGCCCAACACCAGCCATACCACGCGCCGTCGATCGGCGTCTGGCAGTTCGAGCGCCCACGGATCGGTGATGCCGAGCGTGCGCAGGATGCGCGCATAGCGCCGGGCGCGCTGCTCGATGGTCGCGATGCGCTTGGGATCGCTCTCCTGCAACTGGCGGTATCCCGTGAGCAGCAGCGCAGTGCGTTGATGCTGCTGTTCCAGCGTCTCTGGCTCGCTCGGCGCGGTCCAGGCCGCCAGCAAGCGCAAACCGCGCAAGACGTCGTTGCTCTCAGCCTGCAGCACCACGGCATCGAGCCGCTCGTCGATTCGATCGGTCAGTTGCTTGACGGCCAACTTCGGATCGGTGCCGTACAGCTCGGCCCATTCGGTGATGGTAAACGGCTTGCCGATCACTACCAATACCGACGTGCGGAAGCGCGCCTTGTTCTCGTACCACAAACCGACGGGCACAATCTGGAGGTTCAACTGCCAGTTCGCCTCGGCCTCGGCGCTAAGTGCGATCCGCGCCGCGCCCGTGCGCAACGGCAGCATCATCGATTGCGAGTGCGTGGTGCCCTCGGGAAACAGCGCCATCGATAGACCACGGCGCAACAATGCCCGACACTCAGCGAACGTCTGCTCGTTACGGTCAACCCGATCGTGTTGAGCGCCGCCGGAGAGTTCCGCATCACGTTGGCGATAGACGGGCAAAGCGCCGAAGGCGCGCATCATCATCAAACCGATCGGATTCGCGAACAGGGTGCTTTTCGCTAGAAAATGTGCATGCCTGCCTGTGCTCGTCATCAGAATCAGCGGGTCGAGCAGGCCGTTCGGATGATTGAGCACAAAAATGGTTGGGCCTGTTGGGATACGCTCACGCCCATCGACCTCGATACGTGGGTAGAACAGCCGAATCAGGCGCAATACGATAAATCGCAGGCAGCTCGCGAGCATAACACGCTCATATTTCACATAAACGATCCGACCGACTAGACAGCCGTTTCAGCAGCCTGTTCCTGAACTTCTTGATCCTTTTGCGCTTGGCGATACGCCTCCGCATCCTCCTCCCCACGTTTGCGCAACAATTCCCGCGTCTCCACAACTGTCGTCCGCAACATCACCATATCAGGAGCGCGGGGATCGCGGGCCGGGAAGCCGTGCACAATCAGCGTATCGTTGGGATCAGCCTGCAATTGCTCACGCACATGCTTCCAATGTTTGAGCGAAATCATCACCAGGAAGATGGTTTGCTTCGCGGGAGGCGGGATGCCCGGCGCGAACGAAGGCAGCGGGGCCACCAAACGGTAGCAGTACAGGCTGGGTGGCTGATCGGGGCGACCGAGCGCCTCGAAGGTCGGTGTGCGCCCCGTCAGTTTGAGGCGTACCTGCGCCGGAATAGCGGGTGCATCAAGCTTGAGCGTGGCGCGTACCGGTGTTGGCGGCGGAGGCGGTGTGCCCAAATGCACATCGTGCGCCTCGGGGCCTTTGCGGCCCTCCCGAACGCCAAAATAGACCCGATCTCCAGCAACAGGCGTGGCTTGGTTGGGCGCGAGCGCCGATTGATGCACAAACACATCGCCGCGCGTATCGGAGGCGATGAAGCCAAATCCTTTATCGACGCTAAACCATTTGATCGTGCCTGTGACGATCTCATACTTGGCCGGTTTGCGTTCTTTGCGCTTCTTCTTCTCGCGTGTTGGCCCTTGGAGGCCGTGAATCCACACGTTATGCGCCCGCAGCACAAAACGGTCTGTCGAACGAGGATCGAGCGAGAGGAAGCCCGTGATCGCTAATCGGGTGTCGGCCTGCTCGATCAGCACGGGGGCCACGCGCAACCACTGAGCAGTGGGTGCAACCACACGGAACACCACAGGTTCCGAGAACGGCGGCAGACCTTTGGTGAACGTTGGAATCTGCTCCGTGCCGGTGGAAAGCTCAAACAACACGTATGGCGTATCGGGGTGCACATCGGGTGGCGGGATGACGGCAGGACGCCCGAGCAACGTACATGAAACGGCCTGCGCTTCGGCGATCGGCCATTCCTCCACGTTCTGAAGGCGCTCGGTCAATTCCTCCTCGGAGAGCGGGAAAACCTGTTCGTACTCGGGGTAGAAGATCGAGAGGCGCTGCGACTTCGTGATGCGCTCTTGCAATAGCTTGAAGAACACGCCGCCGACCGTGCGCCGTCGGCTGCCATCGCGCAACCACATGCCACCCTGCGCCTCGATCTGTAGCGTTTCTTCGAGCAGGGCCAGCATTGGCTCAGCACCTAACAGAGAGACAGCCCGCTGAATCGTACCGATTGGCTCTTCCTCAGTTTCGCCAAGCTGCTCAATAATCGTTGCCGCAGCCTGTTCGTTCACAGCATCAGCAGCCATCTCATCAGCGGTCCGTGATTTCGCATCGCCACGCTCTCGTTTGCGTTCTTTGCGTTGCAATTCACGTTTCTGTTCGCGCTGTTTTCTGCTCATTATCCCCCCTAACATCCTTGACACTACCGCCAAAAACCGTAACCTACCAAGGCTTTCGCACGGGTATTATAGCCACAGCCCAACAATCAGACAACCTTTGCTATTCGCCCTGATAACGCAGCCGGAAGATGCGCCCGCCCGCGTCATCCGAGATCAGCAGGCTCCCATCGTTCAACTGTAGCAATCCGGCGGGGCGTCCCCAGACCTGGCCGTTCACCATCCAGCCGCGCACCAGATCCTCCATCGCCACTGGCTCGCCGTTCTTGAAGTGCACACGGGAGACCCGGTAACCCGAGAGTTCCTGCACCTGATCGCTCGCGGTGCCGTGGAACGCCACCAGCAGATCGCCCTGATAGGCAGCGGGGAAGTTCATGCCGTTGTAGAATTGCGTGCCCAACGGCGCCCAATGCGCTGGGTAATCGAAGCGCGACGCCTCGGTGGTGGCGCAGCGGTTCGCGTCGTTGAACAGCGGATCGGGCACGCGTTCGCCGAAGCAGTAGGGCCAACCGTAATGTTTGCCCGGAAGGATCAGGTTCAACTCGTCGGGCGGGAGGCCGGAGCCAAGGTTGTTGCGCCCCATATCCGAGCCCCACAACTCCTCGGTGAAAGGCCGCCAATCGAAGCCGACGGTGTTGCGCAACCCCGAAGCGAACACCTCTAGCCCGCTGCCATCGGGGTTCAGCCGCAGAATCGCGGCCCGCTGCGGATCGCTCTCCTCGCATACATCGCACGAGGAGCCGACCGAGATGTACAACTTGCCATCCGGGCCTTGAGCCACGGTGCGAGTGCGGTGGCTGTACTGATCGGTCGCGCCGTCGCTGAGCGTGAGCAACTGCTCGATCTGCTGTGTGGTACCGTTCGAGTCGAAGTTCGACAAGCGCACGAGGCGATCCTCGGCGGCGGCCAGCAATTGGCCGTTGACGAACGCCACACTATGCACAGCCGCCAATCCGCCAGCCACAACCTGCTGCTGATCGTACCGCCCGTCCTGATCGGTATCGATCAGGCGCATCACCTGGCTGGTGGTCGATGAGCCGTAGACGATGCTGTTGGGATTGGCGGGGTCCTGCGCCATAAAACGGGGCGCGGGTATGCCCGAGGCGACCTCCTCGATGGTGAAGCCCATCGGCACCTCAAGCGGGTGTGGCCAACCGGGCTGCTGCACAAAACGATAGTGCACCGCGCCGCTGTTGCGCGACGGCTCAAACACCTCGGCGCCCAAGCGGCCCAGCAACACCTGATACTCCGGCGGATTGTTGGGGTGATGCTCGAAGCGCGCCCGCTCGAACCATTGCGTCACCACCCGATCGCCCGAACTGTTGATCTCCTCCTGCGGCTCGCTGAGCGGCAAGCCGAACAGCGCCAGCGATTCCTCGTAACTGGTGCCACGGCGACCATCGAACTCCAAGCCGTGGCTGCGCCAATAGCTCAGAAACGGCTCGCAGAGCGTGTGCTGAGTCTGCTCGAAGAACAGACAGCCATCGGTGGGTTGGCCCGTGGGGAAGGTGCGCCAATCGCGCCCTTGGCGGCGCAACTGCTCATCGCCCAAGCGGCCCAACAGCACATCGTATGGGGCGGCGTTCTCGGGATGCGCCTCGAAGCGTTCGCGCTCGAACCACTGCGTGTTGAAGGCGCCCTCAGCAGTCGGCTGCATACGCGTATCGCCGATTGGGAAGCCGAATACCATCAATCCGCCCTGCGAATCCCAAAAACTCAGGAAACGCCCCGATATGCAGTAGTCAGTCTCGAGGAAGCAGCGTTCGTTCGTTTGCGCTTGTGCGTGCGGCACCAGCATTAGGCTGAAGATCGAGAACAGCACCAAGTAGTGACGGATGTGCATTGGCCCCTCCTTGCGAATATCGCGCTATTGTCGGAGTTCATACACCCACTCCCGACCGCAGACCTGAAACCCTGCTGAGGCATACAGACGCCCCGCAGGCTCACTGCCGCTCCAGGAGAGCACAAGCGCTATCTCGGCACCGAGCGTCCGCAGCCGACGCAAACCCTCGCGCAGCAGCGCCTTGCCAATGCCCTGCCTGCGATACGCGGGACGCGTGCCGACCGGCTCGAACTCGCCGCTCCGATTGTGCGTATCGAGCCAGATGATGCAATACGAGGCGAGCGTGCCATCGGGCGCCACCGCAACCAAGTCGAGGTCGGGTCGGTAGAACGGCGCCTGGCGCAGCCGCCGATACGCCTCAAGCGTCACCTTCGATGACTGCCACACCTCGCGGTGCAGATCGACACGCGCCTGCCACTCGGACTCGTCGCCGACGTGCCGCACCTGCCACCCCTCCGGCAACTGCGGCCCGACAAGCGCGGCATCGTCGAGCGGCTGTTGCCAATGCACGTAATGATCGTTGCTCCGCACAAAGCCATTGCGCAACAACAGCGCTGCAAACGCCTCGTCGCTCTCGCTCGCCGTCGTTTGCAGCGTCACTGTTTCGGAAGCTTGCGCCGCTCGTGCTTGTTCCAGCCCCCAATCTACCATCGCCTGCAGAACCTGCTCGCGTCCACCGAGCGTCGGGTGAATCTGAGTTCGGAGCGTATCGGGGGATTCGAAGCAAGCGAATCCTAACAGGCGGCCATCCCGATCTTCCCACAAGCGGATCGACTTGGATGGCTCGAAGACGGTGTTGAGAAAGAGTCGCCAAATTAGATCGCCAACTTGCCAATTGCTCAGCGACGGGAAGATGTCGTTCACTTCCATCAAGAATGCGCTCAGGCGCGGCAAATCCGTCTGTTCGGCGTATTGGCGCGCTTGTATCGGCGTAAGCGATGAATCCATGGCGCTCCTCTCTCTCAACACAGATCGAGCAGGCCAGCGATCAGCCCTCCAACGTGGGGCGGAAGGTCTGCCCCAAGCCAGCCTCCAACGCGAAGGCGGCCCGCAACACGGTCGCGTCGTCCCACAGTTTGCCCGACAACTGTAGGCCCAGTGGCAAGCCAGTGGGAGTGAAGCCCACCGGAACACTGATCGTCGGCCAGCCGAGCGAATTGAACGGCGCGGTGTACAGGGTCGAGGCGGGGACGCCGAGCGGCGGCGCACCGTCGGGCTGCGTGGGTGTGCTCAACAGGTCAACCTGCTCGAATACCGTATCGAGCTGCGCACGCAGTTCGGCACGCATCTGTTGTGCCCGCACAAATGCGGTGCTCGGGTAGGCGAAGCCCGCCAATACGCGTTGGCGCATAAACTCGCCGTAATCGTCGAGGCGGGTACGCAGCCACGGCAGATGGAAGGCCAGCGTCTCCATCGCCAATAGCGAGTTGTTCAGCCACACCAGCCTGCCGAAGTTGGGCAACTTGACGGGGACCAGCACCGCGCCAGCCTGCTCCAACACCGCCAAGCCAGCCTGCCACGCGGCGACCGCCGAGTCTTCGGGCGCAGGCTGCAAGCCGGAGCCTTCGAGATCCAACACGCCGATGCGCAAACCCGCCACGCCGCGCGAGAAATCTGGCGATACAAACGGCTGCGAGGCGTTGGTGCGCGGATCGCGGGGGTCGCGGCCCGAGAGCAATTCCAGCAGCAATGCGGCATCGGCCACTGTGCGGGTAAGCGGGCCGAGGTGATCGAGCGACCAAGCTAGCGGAATCGCGCCGTGCAGGCTCACGCGGCCAAAGGTGGGCTTCAGGCCGACGATGCCGCATAACGAGGCGGGAATGCGGATCGAGCCGCCCGTATCGGAGCCGAGTGCGGCGAACGCCAAGCCCGCCGCCACGGCCACCGCCGAGCCGCTGCTGGAGCCACCCGAGTCGCGGGTGGTGTCCCACGGGTTGTGGGTCGAGCCGTAGTGGCCGTTGTTCGAGCCAGGCGAGTAGGCGAACTCCGACATGCGCGTCTTGCCCAGGATGACCGCGCCGGCCTGCTCCAGTTGCGTAACCGCGTAGGCGTCCTGCTTCGCGACCTGATCCGCCAAAATCTTCGAGCCTGCCGTGGTAGGGGTGCCCGCCCAATCGAGCAAGTCTTTGATCACGATCGGCACACCGTGCAGTGGGCCGCGATCGTGACCAGCCGCCAATTCGCGCTCAGCCTGCGAGGCGCATGCACGGGCGCGATCGGGCAATACCTGCTGGAAGGCGTTCAACTGCGGATCGTACCGCTCGATGCGCTCCAGCATCAGGTTCGTCAATTCCACAGGCGAGACTTTGCCAGCCCGCAACTGCGCAGCAACCTCACTGATCGAGGCAAACGGCAGCGATTCCGGCTCCGTCGCTACGGCGGGCACCTTCGGCGCGCTCGCGATGCCCGTGGTTGGCGCCACAATCGGCGCAACCGACCGAGCGAGATAATCGGGCGTGCCAATCGCCTGCACTTCCTCGACATGCTCCATAAACGTCTGTGGGCGCGCCAAGAAGCCTTTCTCAACCATACCCTGAATATCGGCTTCCGAAACAGCGATGCCCGCAGCGCGCAGATTCGTGCGCAACTGATCAACAATCTGATCCGCGATTGGTGGCTGGCTCATGACAAACTCCCTCAAAAACGGTCGCGTTGGAGAAAGTTCCTCAACAGGTCTTTGCCTGCTTCGGTGAGAATCGATTCGGGGTGAAACTGCACACCTTCAACCGGGAAGGTGCGGTGACGCAGGCCCATAATCAGGCCGTCGTCGGTCCATGCGGTCACTTCCAAGCAGTCTGGCAGGTCGTCGCGCCGCACGATCAATGAGTGGTAGCGGGTTGCTTGGAACGGAAGCGGCAGGTTGGCGAACACGCCCTGCGATTCGTGGTAAATGGCCGACAGTTTGCCGTGCATGACCATCGGAGCGCGCACCACCGCGCCGCCATACGCCGCGCCGATCGCCTGATGCCCCAGGCACACGCCCAGGATCGGCGTCGTCTCGCCGAGCGCTCGGATCAGATCGATACTGATACCCGCCTCGTTCGGCGTGCACGGCCCAGGCGAGATCACGATCCGCTCGGGTTGCAGCGCAGCCACGTCCTCTACCGTCAACTCATCGTTGCGCTTTACGACAACATCTGCACCTAATTCACAGAGGTATTGATACAGGTTATAGGTGAAGGAGTCGTAGTTGTCAAGCAGCAAAATCATACTCTAGCTCCTCAGAACAGGCCATCCCACTTAACAGTGTTGCGCTCCGAACAGCCTGTCGTCGCCGTTTGGGGATCCCCACTGTCAAGCAGGTTCGCAAGGAGCGAGCCGGCCCGTGCGTATATCGATTGGTTCAGGTGGTTTGCCGAGCGATATCGGCCAAGGTCGCGTTGGTGATGCGGATCAAGTCGCTCGGCGCAAGCAGAATCTCTAGCCCGCGCATACCGCCGCTAATGCCCACAATCGGCCACAACTCCACGGTTTCATCGATGAACACGGGGTACGGCTTCTTGACGGCGAGCGGCGTCACCGCGCCGCGGATATAACCCGTCAGATCGAGCACTTCTTTGAGCGGCACCATCTCCACGCGCTTATTGCCCGAAACCTCGCTGAGCGCACGCAGGTCCAATTCGGTGCCAGCCGGGATGCAGGCCAGCAGCGGCCCTGTGCGATCCCCGCGTGTGATCAGCGTCTTGAACACGGTTTCGGGCTCCATACCGAGCTTTTCGGCGGCTCGCTCCGCGCTCAGATCCGATTCGTCGATCGGATATTCGCGTAGTTCGTACGAGACGCCTGCGCGTTCGACGGTCCGTACTGCATTGGTCTTTTGCATTACAGTTTCGAACGTAGTGCCACTAGCGCTTGGCTAACAGCAATAGAACTACAACGCTTCTGCTTCCTCGATCGCCCGCAGCGAGGCTGCCGCCTTGTTTCGGCTCTCGTTGTACTCGTATTCGGGCGTGCTATCAGCCACCACGCCGCCAGCCGCCTGTGCATACGCCACGCCGTCCTTCACCACCATGGTGCGCAACGCGATACAAATGTCCAGATCGCCGTTGAAGCCCACGTGACCCACACCGCCAGCGTAAACGCCGCGCTGCTCGCCCTCTAGCTCGGCGATGATCTCCATCGAGCGGATCTTGGGCGCGCCAGTCACCGTGCCAGCCGGGAAGCAGGCCCGTAGCGCGTCGATCGGCTTCATATCGGGGCGCAACTTGCCGATCACCGACGACACGATGTGCTGCACGTGGCTGTACTTCTCGATGGTCATAAATGTGGGCACCTCCACCGTACCTGGCACGCTGATGCGCCCGATGTCGTTGCGGCCAAGGTCAACCAGCATCAAATGCTCGGCGCGCTCTTTCTCGTCGGCCAGCAGGTCGCGGGCGAGTTGCTCGTCCTCGGCGGCGTCCTTGCCACGCCAGCGGGTGCCAGCGATCGGTCGCGTTTCGACGCGGCCTTCCTGCACCTGCACCAGCATCTCGGGCGAAGCGCCGACCAAATCGCCCTCGCCAGTGCGGATGTAGAACATATAGGGCGAAGGATTCACGGTGCGCAGCGCACGGTAGATCGTGAAGCTATCGACATCGGTCTCCTTGCTGAAGCGCTGCGATACCTGCACTTGGAAGATATCGCCAGCCATCACATATTCCTTGGCCTTCAGCACGTTCGCCTCGTAGCGCTCGCGCGTCACGTTCGAGCGAATCGGGCTAGAGGAGCCACGCACGAAGTTCTGCGGCTCGTAGTTGCGGGGCGTGTAGCCCGGCTGCGGCGGGAGCGGCGTGCGCAGTTTGGCGATCACGTTCTCGATGCGGGCCACGGCGCGTTGATACTCGGCTGCCAAATCCTCGGCATCCAGATGCACATGCGAGATCACGATGATCTTGTGCTTGACGTGATCGAAGGCCAGCAGCGTATCGACGAACATCCACCAGCTTTCGGGCATATCGTAGGCGCGCTTCTCGGGCACCGGCAGCCGCTCGAAGTACCGAGCGCATTCGTAGGACATATAGCCCACAGCGCCACCCACGAAGATCGGCAGGCCCGGCAGGCGGATTGGCCGATACGTGTTCAGGTAGCTGTCTAGCACCACGAGCGGATCTTCGTACTGCAAGGTCTGCTTGTAGCCACCCTGCGATGCGATCGCCACGCCCTCGTGCATCCGCAGCGTCAGGTAGGGATTGCTACCGATAAACGAGTAGCGCCCGATGTTCTGGCCGCCCGTCACGCTCTCCAGCAGGAAGCTGTAGGGGCCGTGCGCGATCTTCAAGTACGCCGAGACGGGCGTCTCGAGATCGGCCAGAATCTCGGTGTAAATCGGGCACAAATTGCCCTGATCGCGCAGCTTGTGCATCTCATCAAGCGAAGGACTTATCTGCATCACCGTTCTCCTCTAAACAAAAGGCGAGCCGTAGTGGCGATGAGCGCGATCCAACACGCTCATCACCGCCGATCGGAGACGGACTACGCCAGGAAGTTCAGGCCCATCGCTTCGCGCATCATGCGCAGCGTCTCGGCGGCCTCCTCGCGGGCGCGGGCGCTACCTGCGGCCAGCACTTCTTCCACCAAACGCGGGTTGCGCTCCAGTTCGGCGCGGCGCTCGCGGATGGGGTCCAGGAAGTTGTTGATGGCCACGGTCAGCTTCTTCTTCACCTCGACATCGCCAACCTTGCCCTGTCGATAGCGCTCTTTGAGATCGTTCACTTCGTCGATATTGGGGTTGAACGCATCGTGATACATAAACACCGGGTTGCCCTCGACGCGGCCAGGGATATCGGCCCGCACGCGGTTGGGGTCGGTGTACATGCCGCGCACCTTCTGCTCGACGGTCTTGGCGTCGTCGGTCAGGTAGATCGCGTTGTTCAAGCTCTTGCTCATCTTGGCCTGCCCGTCGATACCGATCAGCGTCGGCACCTCACCGATCAGCGTGTCTGGCTCGGGCAGCGTATCGCCGTACAGGCTGTTGAAGCGGCGGGCGATCTCGCGCGTCACCTCCAAGTGCGAGGCCTGATCCTTGCCGACCGGCACCAGGTTGGCCCGCACACTCAAGATGTCGGCGGCCTGCAAGACCGGGTAGTTGAGCAGACCGACCGACGGCTGCTCGATCTCCAGGGCCTGCATCACTTCCTTCAGGGTCGGCACGCGCTGCAAACGCGGCACCGTGACAAGCATGGAGAAGAGCAGCGCGATCTCGGGGATCTGCGGCACCGCCGATTGCAACACGTAGGTGCTGCGGTTCGGATCGATGCCGACGCTCAAGTTATCGAGCACCACTTGGCGAATGTTGTCGCTGGTTTGGCGCAAGCGCTCCAACTCCGTGCGGGTCGTCAGCATATGCAGGTCGGCCACCAAGAAGAAGCACTCGTACTCATCTTGAAGCCGAACGCGGTTCGCAAGTGTGCCAACATAATGGCCCAAATGGAGCCGACCGGTTGGGCGGTCGCCAGTGAGGATGCGCGGTTTCTTTGCGGTTGTCATCTCTATAGCCTCCTAGGTAACATCAAGATTGCAAATGATTGGTACAAATACGAACTTTGGTTCACATACGGTGAGCGTTTTGAGGCACTACGCCGCATCCCACCATTCCTGCATCTTCGCGGCGCTCATCAATAAATAGTCTCGGTCCTCGGAGAACACCTCAAGCGTGATGGTGCCGTCGTAGCCCGTCTGCTTGAGCAAGCGCACCGCTTTGGGCCAATCGATCCGTCCGGTGCCGAGCGGCAGATGGTCGTCCTCGCGTCCACGATTGTCGGAGACATGCACGTGGCAGAGCCGATCGCCAAACGCCTTCAGCAAGCTCTCCAGGCGGTCGCCACCCACAAACGCGTGCCCAATATCCAAATGAAAGCCTAAGCGGGGATCATGTGCCAGGATCGCCCGCAGATCGTCGGTATTCGACCAGCGCCCCGGCACATGCTCCACCATGATTCGGATGCCGTATGGCTCGGCGAGTTCGGCCAGTTCCGCAAAGCTGCGCCCGTTTTGCTGCTGCGCAAATGCCTGGCCGAACGAGCTCACGCCAGGAGCCACGTGCACATTCACGAATTTCGCCCCGACCGCCGCGAAGGTCGGTAGGGCGGCGCCTATTTCAGCGACAGCAGCTTGGCGCACCCGCTCGAACGGTGAGCTAAACGGCAGGAACCACGCGGTGTGGCCGACCACACCCATCGAGTGCTGGTCGAGCGCCTGCCGAATCTGTATGGCATCGATCTGCTCCAGCGCCGCCCGTGGTCCTTCGATGGTGAGATCCAAGAACTCAAAGCCGTGCGCGGCAGCCCAATGCAGTTCGTCGAGCACATCGGCCTGCGGGTTGTTCATTATGCCAAGCTGCATCGTGATTTCCTCCTTGGCGTCGTGAGCCGTGACTTGGTGACACGGTGACTTGGTGACACGGTGACCGATCAAAACGGAGCGGTATCACCACCATATTCCGATGGTTCTTCGCACAAAACATTCCTTCCGGTGCTAGATGGTTGTACGTTCTTCGCTAGGTCATTGTCATTCTGAACGAGCGTTAGCGAAGTGAAGAATCTCATCGTTGTACATTGTTACGCCAGAAAGATCCTTCGCCGTTCGCTTCGTTCAGGATGACAGTGCTTTTGTTGAAGCATACAAACGCAAAGCACCTTGTCACCGTGTCTCGTAACTAGCCGACCGAAGGCAGGCCAGCCAGCGCCATCGCAATCTCCTCGGCGGGGTAGTCGTAGTTCTGCAGCTTGCCAGCCAAGTAATCGGTGTAGGCAGCCATGTCGAAGTTACCGTGACCACTCAGGTTGAACAGGATGGTCTTGGACTCGCCGGCTTCCTTGCAGCGCAGCGCCTCGTTGATCGCGGCGGCCACTGCGTGGTTCGACTCGGGCGCGGGCATAATGCCCTCGGCGCGACCGAACTGGATACCAGCAGCAAACGCATCGAGCTGTTGCACCGCCATCGCCTCGACCTGCCCAAGCTCGACCAAGTGGCTGACCAGCGGCGCCATACCGTGGTAGCGCAGACCGCCCGCGTGGATGCCCGGCGGCACGAAAGTGCTGCCCAGCGTGTGCATCTTCACCATCGGCGTCAGGTGAGCCGTATCGCCGAAGTCGTAGGCGTAGACGCCTCGCGTCAGCGTCGGGCAGGCGGCTGGCTCCACGGCGATCACGCGCATCGAGCGCTCACCGCGCAGCTTCGCGCCCAGGAACGGGAACGCGATACCCGCGAAGTTCGAGCCACCACCCGCGCAGCCGATCACCACGTCGGGGTAATCGCCAGCCATCTCCAACTGCTTCAGCGCCTCCTGGCCGATCACCGTCTGGTGCAGCAGCACGTGGTTGAGCACGCTGCCCAGCGCGTACTTGCTCTCGGGATCTGGCGCGGCCACTTCCACCGCCTCGCTGATCGCGATGCCCAAGCTACCCGTCGAATCGGGGTTCGCCTCCAAGATAGCGCGGCCCGCATTCGTCTCGACGCTGGGGCTGGCCACCACCCGTGCGCCGTACGCCTCCATCAAGGCGCGGCGATACGGCTTCTGGTTGTAGCTCACCTTGACCATGTAGACCAGCACTTCCAAGCCGAAGAACGCGCCCGCCATCGCCAGCGAAGAGCCCCACTGGCCCGCGCCCGTCTCGGTGACGAGCCGCTTCACACCCTCCTGCTTGTTGTAGTACGCCTGAGCGATCGCCGTATTTGGCTTGTGGGAGCCAGCCGGGCTAACACCCTCGTACTTGTAGTAGATCTTGGCAGGAGTATCGAGCAACTTCTCGAGTCGGCGTGCGCGATAGAGCGGCGACGGTCGCCACTGGCGGTAGATCGTCTGAACCTCATCGGGAATTTCGATAGTACGCTCGGTGCTCACTTCCTGCATAATCAGCGCCATGGGAAAGAGCGGTGCGAGATCGTCCGGACCAACTGGCTGGCCTGTAGCGGGGTGCAGCACAGCAGGTGGCGGTGTCGGCAGATCCGCCACGATGTTGTACCAACTCTCTGGCATTTCATCTTCGGACAAGACGTACTTTACCGTGCTCATGTGTTCCTCCTGAACGAGCTTACAACCCTGTAACACAGGAATCAAAAAACCCCTCATCCCATCCTAGGGACGAGAGGCCAAAAAACCCTCGCGGTGCCACCCTTGTTCGCAAGTCAAACGACCTACGCACTCACCAGGTACGTGATGTATCGAAACATCGAATACCCTGCGCCCTGGTAACGGTGGCGTCTCCGGCGGCTACTAATCGCTTGGGGCATAACCCAAGGTTTCGCTCCGCAACTCCCAGGCCCATTCAGCGTCGGCACATGCACCAGCTTCACACCAAACCGCTGGCTCTCTGAGCAGAGACTCGACCGCGTACTCTTCCTGTTCATCGTCGTTAGCTATCGATTGGCGGCAGTATAGCAGGGGGCGCATAAATTGTCAATCGGCTCAACGATGGAGGGGTGCGCGCACGAATTGGCAGAGGTAGAAAACGAATCGCCCTCCACTATGGT
>ERZ777003.642-NODE-642-length-65497-cov-62.458925_pt1 | contig 65497 bp, 66 predicted proteins | sample MGYA00374956_ERZ777003 | MGnify/ENA primary metagenome ERZ777003 (study PRJEB29302, sample SAMN06268252) | bioreactor metagenome | isolation source: Joint BioEnergy Institute, California, USA | place: USA:Joint BioEnergy Institute, California, USA | collected...
CCCGCCCGCCGCCACCGCCGCAGCCGCCGGTGCCGCGAAGGCGCAGGCCGCGCGGCGGCGGGGGTACGGCGGGCCGGGCCGTACCGGTCAACGGGGAGGGCTGATCCGCGGCCCCTTCCGCCAGCCGGTGTACCGGGTGGTGAAGTGCGACTCGACGGTGGAGCCCTTCACGGGTGCCCGCACCGTCACGCGCAGGTGCGTGGGCCTGGCGCGCTCGTCGACGGTGAGCGTATAGGAGACGGTGCCGTCAACTTTGATCCGGTCGTACAGGTAGTCGCCCACGTGCCGACCGGCGAGCGCGGTCTCCTGGCCGCTGCCCGTGTAACTCCGGCCCGTGCGTTTGAACGACGGGGCCGTCGAGAGGAGCGCGATGATCGACTGGATCGAGGTCAGCGCGAACACCATCAGGACGGGCCACGCGTACTCGGGCGGATTCTTCGCCTCCGGCCGGACGTCGAAGCCCGCCGCCTGCCGGTTCGGCGCGTATCCCTTGCCGTCCACGATGACCACGCGCCCGGAGATGCCGCCGGCCGCGTTCGAGCGGAGCTCCATGTCGTACGCGGTGTCGCGCAGCCGCGAACCGTCGTAGAAGAGCCGCCCCTTCGCCGACACCCGCATGCCGAGATGCGCGAGGTCGCCGGTGAAGGTGAAGTCCGCGGCGGGGGCGTCGGCGAGCGCGGCCTCGAGGGCCCGCACGAGGGCGAAGGAGCCGTCCGGGAGCGGGGACGGGGTCGGGGACGGCGCCGCGGTGGTGCCGGTCGGCCGCGGGGTGCGCGGGCCGGCCGCGGCGCCCGCGCCATCCGTGTCGTCCGCCCAGATCCGGTCCCCCAGCGCCGCCGCCCCCGACGCGACGAGCACGGCGGCGGCGCCCCCCGCACCGGCGAGCAGCCTGCGCCGCGGCACCGCGGGCCGGGTGGCCGGCTCGTCGCCGAGGACCGGCGCCTTCGCGCCCCGGGCCACCGCCCGGCCCTGCTCCAGCGCGTCCGCCGGGGACGGGTCGGAGCGGTGGAGCAGCCGGAGCAGCACGTCGTTCGCGGTGGGCCGCTGCGCCGGATCCTTCGCCAGGCAGCGGCGGACCACGTCGCGGAGGAGATCGGGGAGCGCGCTCAGGTCGGGCTCGGCGTTGAGGATCCGGTACGCGACGGCGGCGAGGTTGTCGTCCCCGAACGGGGGCCGGCCGGTGGCGGCGAACACCATGGTCGCGCCCCAGGCGAACACGTCCGCCTCGGGCCCGATCCGGGCGCCGGTGAAGTGCTCGGGCGCCATGTACGGCGGCGACCCGGCCGTGGTGCCCGTGGTGGTCGTCATGTCGACGATCCGGGCGATGCCGAAGTCGATCACGCGCGGGCCGTCCGGGGCGAGCAGCACGTTCGACGGCTTGAAGTCGCGGTGCACCACCCCGGCCCGGTGGATCGCGGCGAGCGCGGTGATCGTGGCCACGGCGAGGCGCTGCAGGGCGACGCCGGTGCGCACGCCCTCGGCGGCGATCACCTGCTGGAGCGTCGGCCCGTCGACGTACTCGCTGACGATGTACGGCGGGTCGTGGTCGAGCGCGGTGTCGAGGACGACGGCCGTGCAGAACTCGGCGACCTGACGGGCCGCGGTGATCTCGCGGATGAACGCCGAGGCGTCGCCGGAGACGAGGGGACGGCGGACGACCTTGATCGCCACCTTCCGGCCGGTCTCGGAGACCCCCAGGTAGACGACGCCCTGGCCGCCCTCCCCCAGCCGTCGCTCGATCCGGTAGCCCCCCAGCCGTCGCGGATCACCGGCCCGTAACGCACCTTCGGCCACGACCACCCCCTCGTGCCGTCCTGCCGCGCCACGGACCATCTGCAAGGGCATTTCATCATTGTCCGGGCGCGGGTCGACGGCGACAAAATCGGCCGTGCACCGCGAAAGCCGTACGGCTGGCCCACGCGGGAGGCTACGGGTCGGCGGTGTGAATCGTTCAAAAACGGCCCCGGGACCACGTGGCCGGATTCACGGTGGCGGGGACGGCCGGGGCGGGCCGGTGCGCGGGCTGGTGACATCCTGACCGGCGCTGCTAGATTCCGATTCTAGTATTTTGTTCTCTTTTTCTCCCATAATGTGCAGGGGGGCGAAATGCCGCTCAACCACGACCTGGTCGGCGTCGAGTCCGAGCCGGTGGAACGGAGCTGGACGAGCACGGACGCGCTGCTCTACGCGGTGGGGGTGGGCGCCGGTCTCGACGACCCGGCCGCGGAGCTCGCCTTCACCACCGAGAACTCGGAGGGCGTGGCGCAGCAGGTGCTCCCCACGTTCGCGGTGCTGCTCGCCCAGGGCGGCCGGTCCGGCAGTCTCGGCGACTTCGACCCCGCGATGCTCGTGCACGCCGAGCAGGCGTTCGAGCTGCACCGGCCGCTGCCGCCGGCCGGGACGGTGCGGGTCACCTCGAAGGTGACCGGCATCTACGACAAGGGGTCGGGCGCGCTCGTGGTGAGCGAGTCCCTCGCGGTGGACCCGGCGAGCGGCGAGAAGATGATCACCTCGCGCAGCTCGGTGTTCATCCGGGGCGAGGGCGGCTTCGGCGGGGACCGCGGGCCGCGCTCGGAGTGGCGGGTGCCGGAGCGCAAGCCGGACCACGTGGTCACCTACCGCACCCGGCCGGAGCAGGCGCTCATCTACCGGCTGTCCGGGGACCGCAACCCGCTGCACTCCGATCCGGCGTTCGCCGCGCGCGCCGGGTTCCCCCGGCCGATCCTGCACGGCCTGTGCACCTACGGCTTCACCGGGCGCGCCCTGCTGCACACCGTCGCCGGCTCCGACCCGGCCCGGTTCGCCGCGATGTCCGGCCGGTTCTCCGCCCCGGTGTTCCCCGGCGACGCGCTCACCGTGTCGATGTGGGTGGACGGCGAGCAGGTGTGGTTCCGCACCACCAAGGACGACGGCACCGTGGTGATCGACCGCGGCGAGGCCCGGATCCGCGGGTGACGGGCCGCGGGCCCGTGGCATGCCCCGGCGGCAGGGGTCGCCGCCGGGGCGCCGGGCTCACTCGCCGATCTCGCCGAGCCGGGCGTAGCCCTTGAGCAGGTTGCGGGCGATGGTGCGGCGCTGGATCTCGTCGGTGCCCTCGAAGATGCGCAGCACGCGCAGCTCGCGGTACCAGCGCTCGATCGGCAGCTCCTTGGTGTAGCCCATGCCGCCGTGGATCTGCAGCACCCGGTCGACGACCCGGTTCGCCATCTGCGCGCCGTTGAGCTTCGCGATCGAGGTGGCGTGCCGCGGGTCCTTGCCCTCCTGCAGCCGCCAGGCGGCGTACAGGGTCTGCCACTTGACCGCCTCGATCTCCACCTGGGAGTCGGCGATCATCCACTGGATCGCCTGGTACTCGGCGATCGGGCGGCCCATCGACTCGCGCACCTTGGCGTAGTCGATCGCCATCTGCAGCAGCCGCTCGGCCGTGCCCACGGCCTTGGCGGGGATGCGGTAGCGGCCAGCGCCGATCCACTTCATCGCGAGGTCGAAGCCCTTGCCGAGCTCGCCGAGGATGTTCTCCTCCGGCACCCGGACGTCCTGGAACACCAGCGACGCGGGGTTCCACCACTCGCTCATCGTCTGGATGGGCTCGGAGGTCCAGCCCATGTCCCGGTCGACGAGGAAGCAGGTGACGCCGTAGTCCTCGGCCTGGGCGAAGACCATCGCGAAGTCGGCCTTGCTGCCGAAGGTGATGAAGGTCTTCTCGCCGTTGATGATCCAGTCCTTGCCGTCGCGCACCGCACGGGTGCGGATGTTCCGCGCGTCCGAGCCGGCGCCGGGCTCGGTGAGGGCGAAGCAGGACTGCCGCTCACCCTCGATCACCGGGATGAGGTAGCGCTTCTTCTGCTCCTCGTTGCACGCGTAGAGGATGTTGTCGGCGCTGCCGCCGAAGGAGAACGGCACGAAGGTACGGCCCAGCTCCATCGTGATGATCGCGTCGAGCAGCGGGCCGAGGTCGGCGCCGCCGTACTCCTCGGGGGTGTCGATGCCCCACAGGCCCGACCGCTTGGCCCGCTGCTGCAGGTCGCGCAGGACCTCGGGGTCGAGCGACGGCCGGCCCTCGCGCTCGTTGCGCAGCACCTCCGGCTCGAGGGGCATGATCTCCTTTTCGATGAAGCTCCGTACCGTGTCGCGGATCTGTCGTTCTTCGGGGCTGAGCGAGAAGTCCATCTGACCGAAACCTTTTCTAGAATCTGTGTCTAGAAATGTAGGAGGTACCGTGAAGAGCCGCAAGTCGGCCGCGCGAGGCGGCGGCTGGGAGTGGCAGCGCACCGCCGAGACGCGGCGCGGCATGCTGGACGCGGCCCGCCAGGTGTTCTGCGAGCGCGGCTTCGCCGAGGCCGGGGTCGCCGACGTGGTCGAGCGGGCGGGCTGCAGCGTGGGCAGCCTCTATCACCACTTCGGCGGCAAGGCCGAGCTGTTTCTCGCGCTGTGGGAGGAGCACCAGCGCGCCGGCGAGGAGGCCGCCGCCTCCGGGGTCGCCGAGGCCCGCCGTACCGGGGTGTCCGACCCGGTCGAGCTGTTCATCGCGGGGGCGCGCGCGTTCCTCCGGGAGGCCTGGGCGCAGCGGGACCTCACCCGGCTGTTCGCGGACGGCGACTCGCCGCCCGGCTTCGAGCTGGTCCGCCGCACCCGCGGGCGCGAGTGGGTGCGGCAGAACTCCGTGCTGCTCGGCGCCGGCGACACCCCGCTCGACCGGCTCACCACCGCCGTGCTCACCGGCGCGATCGTCGAGGCCGGGCGCGAGGTCGCGGTGTGCGCCACCGAGGAGGAGGCCGACGCGGTGATCGACGCCGCGGTCACGCTGATCCGTCGCCTCACCGCCACCGCCGGCTGACCGCGCCCGGGGTACGGCACCGCATCGGCGGCCGGATCGGCGGCGTGGCGTGCGGTCTTGCAATAGGTGGAAACCCCTATTGACCGGTTTCGGAGCGCCCACTCAGGATGTGCACGGACGATCGCCCACCGCTACCGACCCCCGCCCATCCGCCGTGCGCGGGCGCGTGCCGCCCCGCCCGGCCCTTCCCCCAGGAGCGACCCGATGCACGACCTGATGGACGAGCCGGTTCACCGGCAGGGCCTCGCCGACCTGTGGCATCTGATCGCCGACGAGATCGGCGACCTCACGGCGGTCTCGTGCGGCGACCGGTCCCGGACCTGGCGCGAGATCGAGGAGCGGGCCGCCCGCTTCGCCGGCCACCTGCGCGCCGCCGGGCTCGCCCCGGGTGACCGGGTGGCGGTCGGGCTGCGCAACTCGGTGGAGTACATCGAGGTGCTGTTCGGGCTGTTCAAGGCCGGGCTCACCCCGGTCAACCTGAACGTCCGGTACCGCCCGGCCGAGCTGCGCCACCTGCTCACCGACTCCGGCGCGCGCGGGCTCGTGGTGGGCGAGGCGATCGTCCCGGCCGCGCTCGAGGCGGCCGAGGGCACCGACGCCGCGGCGGTCCGGGTCGCCGTGGCGGACCTCGCCGGCCACCCGCCCGCCGAGCGGCTCGACGGCGGGTTCGTCCGGTACGAGGACGCGCTCGCCGCCGCGACCCCGGCCCCGCGCGAGCGCCGCAGCGGCGACGACCACCTCATCCTCTACACCGGCGGCACCACCGGCATGCCCAAGGGCACGATGTGGCGGCAGGGTGACCTCATAGGCGTCGGCGACAACGAGTGGCGGCGGCGCGGCTTCGAGCCGCCGAAGACGCTCGGCGAGGTCCGGCGCATGGTGGCCGAGCACGCCCGGTCCGGCCGGCGCCCGGTGATCATGCCGTCCTCGCCGCTCATGCACGGCACCGGCATGTTCGGCGCGTTCGGCGCGCTGTACGTCGGGGCGCACGTGGTGCTGCTCGCGGGCGCCTCGTTCTCGCCGAAGGAGCTGTGGGAGACGGTCGAGCGCCGCCGCGTCGACGAGGTCGTGATCGTCGGCGACGTGCAGGGCGGCCCGATGGCCGAGGAGCTCGACCGGGCCGCCGCCGAGGGCCGGCCGTACGACCTGTCGAGCCTGTGGCAGGTGCGCAGCTCCGGCATGCGGTGGAGCGCGGCGAACAAGCTCGCCCTGCTCCGGCACGCCGACATCCGGTGCATGGACGTGATCGCCTCCAGCGAGGGCGGGCCGTACGGCGTGGCGATCACGGTGCGCGGCGAGGACCCCGAGAACGCGCGGTTCATGCTGCCGCCGAACGCCCGGCTCATCGACGAGGACGGCAACGACGTGCCGCCCGGCTCCGGCAGGGTGGGGCTGCTCGCCGCGCCCGGCCGCATGCCGGTCGGCTACCTCGGCGACCCGGACAAGACCGCGGCCACCTTCCGGGTCATCGACGGCGTGCGGTACGCGGTCCCGGGCGACCGGGCGATCCTCCACGAGGACGGGTCGCTCACCCTGCTCGGCCGGGCCAGCGGCGTGATCAACAGCGGCGGTGAGAAGATCGCCGCCGAGGAGGTGGAGCACGTGCTCGTCGACCACCCGGCCGTCGCCGACGCGGTCGTGGTCGGCGTCCCGCACCCCCGGTGGGGCCAGACCCCGAACGCGATCGTGACCCTGCGCGACGGCGCGACCGCCACCGAGCAGGAGCTCATCGACCACGTGCGCGCCCACCTGGCGAGCTACAAGAAGCCGAGCCGGGTGCTGTTCGTCGACGAGATCGTGCGCACCGCCGCGGGGAAGGCCGACCGCCGCTGGGCGACCGAGTACGCGGTCAAGGCCACGCAGGCCGCCACGGCGTGAGCCGCGCGGCGGCCTGCCCGCGTCAGATGACGTCCTTCGCCTCGAACGCCGGGTGCGCCCCCACGTCCTGGCCGGGGCCGAGGGTGTGGGCGAAGTAGACGAAGGCGCGCGCGCCGCTGTGGAAGGCCACCTCGACGCCGTACCGGTGGGTCTTGCCCTGGAAGGTCCGCACCTCCTGGACCTCCGGGTTGCCGCCGTTGGTGACGAGCACGGCGAGCCAGGCCTCGAACGCCCGCACGTTCACCCGGTCGTTCTCCAGGCCGAAGCCGGGGTCGGGGACCGGGGCGGGCGGGTCACCGGTCTTGACCACCTCGGGCTTGTCCGCGCTCTCGCCGCCCTGCGCCGAGGTCCGCACGATCTGCAGGAGGATGCGGGCGCCGGTGGTGAACGTCACCTGGAGCCCGTACGGCGACGCCTTGTGGCCCGCGTCCGCGAAGGTCACCACGTCCTTGATCGCCGGGTTCGCGCTGCCCAGCAACAGGTCGCGCAGGTACTGCTCGAAACGTGCCGCTCGCATCGTCGTCCGTGAGGTTCCGTCGGATACCGGTGGGAGAGTCTAGGCAGGGCCGATGCGGACACCGCACCGGCCCTCCGGACATTCCGGACGGCGTGTCGCGGCCGGCGGCGCCGGGCACGCCACGCCCGCCGCACCCCGCCTCCGGCGCGCGGCGGGCGTTCCCGGCGGTCAGGCGAGGCTGAACCGCTCGGCGTGGATCTGGCGGCGCGGCACCCCCAGCTCGCGCAGGCTCGCCACCACGGACTCGGTCATCGCGGGCGGCCCGCACACGTACACGTCCCGCTCGGCGATGTCCGGGACGAGCGAGCGCAGGTTGCGCGGCGCGAACGGCCGGTTCGGCGGCGACCCCACGCCGGTGCGGCCGGTGAGCAGGTGGAGCCGCGCGCCGCGCGCCGCGGCGAGCGACCGCAGCTCGTCGAGGAGCACCGCCTCCTGGACGCTGCGCACCCGGTAGAGCACGACCACCGGCCCGGTGAGCTCCTCCAGCAGCGCCCGGATCGGGGTGACGCCGACCCCGCCCGCGATGAGCACGGCGCCCTCGCGGGTGCGGTGCATCGAGGTGAACGCGCCGTACGGCCCCTCGGCGAAGACCGGGGTGCCGACCTGCAGGTTCCGCAGGCCCCGGGTGGCCGTGCCGACCGCCTTGACGGTGATGCGCAGGGTACGGCCGTCCGGCGCGGCGGACAGCGAGAACGGGTTCGCCCGCCACCAGCCGTGGTGGCCGGGGAACCGCCAGATGAAGAACTGGCCCGCCCGGGCCGGGAGCCGGTCGAGGTCCCGGCCGGTCAGGTACACCGAGGTGACCTCGGGCGACTCGGGGACGACCGCGGACACCCGGAGCCGGTGCCGGAGATTCCGGTGGATCGGCAGCACGATCCGCCCGGCGACGAGCGCGACGACCACCAGCGTCCAGATCGTCCACCAGTAGGCGGTGGACAGCGGGGTGGCGGTGAACGTGGTGCCCTCCAGGAGCTGGTGCACGAGGGCGAGCATCAGGGCGAGGTAGACCAGCAGGTGGAGCCCGTGCCACACCTCGTACGGCAGGCGGCGCCGGATCGCCCGCAGCGACAGGGTGGCGACGGTGACGATCACCGTGGCGGCGCAGATGCCGAGCAGCGAGGCGGGCACGCCCGCCAGGGCGAGGAAGGTGCGGAGCGGCGACGCCCGGTCGAGCGTGGCGTACCCGAGCACGATGAAGGTGGCGTGCAGCACCACCGTCCACAGCAGGGTGAAGCCGATCCACCGGTGCCACCGGGTGAGCCGGTCCATGCCGATGCGCCGGTCCAGCCACGGCAGCCGCGCCACCAGGGTGAGCTGGAGCATCATGACCAGCGCCGCGTGCAGGCCGAAGAACTTCGCGACGGTGAGGATCGAGTTCTTGCCCTCGCCCGAGGTGAGGAACAGCGCCCACACGATGAGCAGGTTGACCGCGAAAAAGCCCGCCAGCGTGAGCGTCGCCAGCGTGGCGGGCGGAAGCGCCGTACGCCGGGGTAAGGAGTGCTCCGCAGCCGTCACATGAACCTCCTGTCCGCGACCGCCCCGAGCTCGCCGCCACGACCCGCCGTGGCCGGCGAGGCGGCTGCCGGTTGCCAGTGTGCACGCGACGGCGGCTCATGACAGTGCTGTAAACGGGATGCTTCACTTTCCGATACGCGACGGGCGACGGAAAGTATCAACCGCCGCCGCACCCGTTCCACCGCTCCGCAGGCCGTACGGCCGGCCGTCGCGGACCAGCGGCCCCGGTGGTCACGGCCGGTCCGCGTACTGGCGGCACTCGCCGGTGAACACGAGCGCGAGCTCGGCGGCGAGGACCGAGCCGACGAGCTCGGCCGCGGGGATGCCGCGCACGCCCTCCGGGTCGCGGTAGACCTGCAGCGCGAGGCCCTCGGTGACGGCGGCGAGCCGTACCGCGGCGGGCCACGGGTCGAGGCCGGGGTCGACCTCGCCGCACTCCTTGCCGTTGTGCACCGCCTGGGCGATCTCCGCACGGAGCGCCCGCCCGGTCTCCGCGTCGATCTCGGCGAGCCGGGGCACGTCGAGGGCCCGCCCAGCGAACGCGCGGGCCACCCGGAACTCGGCCCGGCGGGTCTCGTCGAGCGGGATGAGCTCGGCGAGCGCCTCGGCGAGCACCCGCCGGATCGGCCGCCGGTGCCGGACGCCGTCCCGCACCCGCTCGTCGACCCGGCTCCGGATACGGGCGGTGACCTGGGCGAACGCATGCAGGAGCATCTCGTCCTTGGTGCGGAAGTAGTGCTGCACCAGCCCGACCGAGATGCCCGCGGTGGCGGCGGTACGGGCGACGGTGACGGCGTCGAGGCCGTGCTCGGCGATCAGCGCGCAGACCGCCGCGGCGATCTGGCGGCGGCGCTCCTCGTGATCGGCGGTCCTGGGCACTTGATGACCATACCGCCGTACGGTAAAACCGTACCAGCGTACGGTTATCCGCCGATCCCCCCAGTTGTGATCAACGAACGACCCGCGCTTCCGGCGGCCCTCATAACCGTATGGACATATTGTCATCCGTCCCCGCGACGCTGAGGATCGCCATGTTCGCGCATCTCCGGCGCACCGCCGCCTTCGCGGCCCTGGCCGCCGTCGCGCTCGCGCTCGTGCCCGTGCTCATTCCGCTCCGCGGCGCGCCGGCCGCCGTCGCACACGCCCCGCCCGGCCGGTACGAGGCGATCGACGCCTACGTGCGCGACCGCATGGCCGCGACCGGCACGCCCGGGCTCGCGTACGCGGTCGTCGGCCCCGGCGGGCCGCTCCACCGGCGGGCCTGGGGCGTCGATGGGAACGGCGAACCGGTTACCCCGGCGACCCCGTTCCTGTGGGGCTCGGTCGCCAAGCCGGTCATGGCCACGGCGGTGCTCGCCCTCGTCGAGGCGGGGCGGCTCGGCCTCGACGACCGGGTGGTCGACCACCTGCCCGGCTTCCGGTTCGGCGGCCCCGCCCACGCGGCCGGGGTCACCGTCCGCCACCTGCTCGAGCACACCTCCGGCCTGCCCCCGGCGGCCGGGTACGCGGTGACCGACTGCCACGGGTCCGGCTGCCCCCGCCCGGCCGATCGCCTCGCCGACCTGGCGGACCTGCGGCCGATCGCCCCGCCCGGGGCCGCCTACGCCTACACGAGCGCCGCCCGGCTGCTCGCCGGGGCGCCCGCGCCCGACGGGCGGGCCTCGGCGGCGCCGTACCTGATCGCGGTGTGGGGGGTGACCGGCGTGGCGGTGGCCTTGGCGCTCGCCGTGGCCCGCACCGTCTTCGTGATCCGCCGTCCCAGCCGGGCGGTTTCCCCGCCGCGGCGGGTGGCGGCGATCGTGGGCTGGTGGGGGGTGGGCCTGCTGCCGGGGATCGGCCTGCTCGTCCTCGGCGGGCTGGTGCCGCTGCGTCAGGTGTGGACGTGGACGCCCGACGTGTTCCTCGCGCTGTGCGCCGCGGCGGCCGCCGGCGTCGTCCTCGCCGTGCTCCGCCTCGTCGCGGCCGTACGGCCACGCGGGGATGGAAGGGGCGGGGCGTGAGGGCGTCGATGGAGCCGCCCTTCCGGGGGTGGCCCGGGATGCCGGCGGGCCACCCCCGGAAGATCACGCCCGGCGGGAGGTGACGTCCACGCCGTGGCGGATCGCGCCACTCAGCGCGCGGTGACCGTGAGGACGGCCTTCGCCACGCCGCCGTCGGCGCAGCGGACCTGGACGACGTGGCGGCCGGTCCGGGCGCTGCCGGCGACGGTGAAGGTCGGGTACCAGCTGGTGGCGCGGGCGGGGGCCGTGGCGGCGCGGCTCCGGAACGCGGTGGAGGCGACGGACCGGACCCGGCTGCCGGAGCACACGGCGGAGACCGTGACCGACTGGCCGCGGGTCACCTGCGCGGGGTGCACGCCGATGCCGGTCGTGATCCGGCTCATCGCGTCGCCGGTGCCGTTACCGGAGGTGGGGGTGGGAGTGGGGCCGGGAAGCGGATGGTCGTGGTCCGGCTTGGGCGCCGTGGCAGGCGGCGGGGTCGTGCCCGCGGTGGGGGCGGTGCTCGGCGCCTTGCTCGGAGCCGTGCTCGGGGCGGTGGCCGGAGCGCTCGGGGCCGTGGCGGGGGCGCCCGAACCGGCGGAGCCGCCGTTGAAGATCACGTCCGAGCAGGAGTAGAACGCCTCGGGGCTGTCGCTGCGCTGCCAGATCGCGTAGATCAGGTGCCGCCCGCTCTTGTTCGGCAGCCGGGCGGAGATCGTGTAGGCGCCGTCCACGAGCGGCGGGTCGGTGACCGTGACGAACGGCGTGCTCTCCAGGTCGGACCAGCGCAGCGGCTTGGTCGGGTCGTAGCCGTCCTTGGTGACGTACAGCTCGAACGAGCCTCGGTGCGGGGCGGTCGCCCGGTAGGTGAAGGTGAACTGGGCGCCCGCCGTGAGCGGGGTCGCGGGCCAGTCCGCGCGGGCCTGGTCGAGCCCGCGGTACTTGTCCCGCCCCGCGCTGCACAGCTTGCCGTCGGGGATGATCTCCCGGTGCCGCCCGGCCGCGTCGGGGATGTTGACCTCGTTCCAGTCGTAGAGGGGCTGGGTGCCGCCCAGCGCGACCGCCTGCTTGCAGGCGTCGGACTTCGGGCTCTCCGGGTTCTCGTTGCGGCAGACGAGCGCACGGCTCGGGGGGTTCTGCATCGTCCCGTGCGCGAACGCCGGCTCGGCGAGCACGAGCGGCACCAGCGGAAGCGCGGTGGAGGCCGCGACCACGGCGGCGATGGAAGCCGTACGGCGGGCATTACCGGTGGTTTGCATGTCCCACAGCCTGGCCCGCCGCGCGAACCGAAATCTTGCTCTTAAGCCGCCGTTAAGGCGCTTTTAGGCGCCCGTTGAGAGCATGATCGCGGATCACGGCCGAACCTCCGTGACCGGCGGCGACACCGGTCACGCACCGCTCCGCCGTGCCGATCGAGCCGTGCGCGACGGCTCGATCGGCACGGCGTCGGCGCGGACCCGGCCCCGGCCGGGAACGGGCCGTCCGGTAAGCCCGCGCCGACCGGCCGCCGAAGCGGTCACGACGGCGCAACCGGAACCGGACGTCCGGACCCGGAGCGCGGCGGGGAAACCGGACCCTCGGGACTCCGCCGGGCAGGCCCGAACGGCCGTTCGCCGGGATCAGGCCGAAGGCCCGCGCCGACCGGCCTACGAGCGGACGCGGCGGCGCAACCGGCGCGGGGACGCAGGCGGCGGGGCGGTGCGGAGCCAGAGCTGGACGGAGGCGCCGCCGAGCACGGGCGAGCGGTCGATCTTCAGCGTGCCGCCGGTGGACTCGGCGAGGCGGCGGGCGATGTCGAGGCCGAGGCCGGTGGACCCGGCGCCGCTCGCCCCGCGGCGCAGCGCGGTCTCCGGGTCCCGGATGCCGGGGCCCGCGTCGGCGACGAGGATGCCCACGGCCTCGGCGCCCTCGTGCAGGGTCACCGTGAACGCCGTGCCCTCCGCGGTGTGCCGGAACACGTTGCCGAGCAGCGCGTCCACGACCGCGGTGAGCTCGGTCGCGGGCACCGGGACGTGGACCGGCGAGGACGCGCCGACGAGGTCCCACGGCCGCCCCTGGTCCTCGGCGAGCGCCGACCAGAACTCCAGCCGTTCCCGCAGCACCTGGGCCGCGTCACACCAGCCGGACGCGCCGCCGGCCGGCGGGCCCGCCGCCTCCGTCCGCTCCGCCGTACGCGGGGACGGATCGCCCGCCCGACCGGCCGCGGGCCGCGTGCCCGGGGAGTACGGCGAGGCGGTGTTGCGGGCCCGGGCCGCCGTGATGATCGCGTCCACCTCGTGCTCGAGCCGGTCGAGGGCCTGCCGGCTCGGCTCGGCCTCCGGACCGAGGCGGCCCAGGCTGAGGCGCAGCGCGGTGAGCGGCGTGCGCAGCCGGTGCGACAGGTCGGCGACGAGCTCGCGTTCGGCGGCGAGCAGCTCCACCACCCGGTCGGCCATCGCGTTGAACGCCCGCCCGGCCGCCACCAGCTCGGGCGGCCCGCCCGGCTCCACCCGGACGCCGAGGTTTCCCGCGCCGAGCTCGGTGGCCGCACGGCCGAGCCGCCGGGTCGCGCGCACCAGCCGCGTACCGAGCCGGTCGGTGACGAGCACCGAGCCGGCCACCAGCACCACGGCGAGCAGGGCGAGCACCGCCCACGACCGGCCCACGCCGCGGGTGAGCGCCTCCGGCGGCACGTACACCTCGATCACCGCGCTCCGCCCGCCGTCGAGCACGACGGGCCGCAGCAGCAGCCGCCCCTCGCCGAGCTCGGTGGTGATCGCACGGTTGCGCCGGGCGGCCGCGGCGAGCAGGTCCGCCGAGGCCCGCGGGGTGCCGAGGGTGCCGCCGTCCGGCAGGTGGATCGCGACCCGCCCATGCGCGCCGGCGCTCGCCAGGGCGTGCTCCAGCCGCTCCGGCTCGGTGGTGATCGCGAGCACGGGCACGAGCGCGGCGGCCTGCCGCTCCCCGTCGGCGATCGCCCGCGCCCGGGCCGCCTCGCGCACCACCATGCCGAGCGGCACGAGGAACGCGAGCGTCACCATCGCGGTGCACGCGACCGCGAGCAGCACCAGCGAGCGTCGCATCGGCGGCCGTTCAGTCCCGCGGCGCCGACAGCATCACCCCGACGCCGCGCACGGTGTGCAGGTAGCGCGGGGCGGCGGCGGTCTCCCCCAGCTTGCGCCGCAGCCAGGACAGGTGCACGTCGATCGTCTGGTCCTCGCCGTACGCCTGGCGCCACACCTCGGTGCGCAGCTCGCGCCGCGACACCACCCGGTCCGCCCGGGCCGCGAGATAGGCGAGCAGGTCGAACTCCCGGCGGGTGAGCGACAGCGGCGCCCCGTCGAGCGTGGCCTCGCGCCGGTTGAGGTCCACCTCGAGCCCGCCCACCCGCAGCACCGCGGGCGGGGCCGCGGCCTTCCGGGTACGGCGCAGCACCGCCTCCAGCCGGGCCTCGAGGTGCTCGCCGGAGAACGGCTTGACCAGGTAGTCGTCGGCCCCGGCGCGCAGCAGCCGGACGATCTCGGCCTCGTCGTCCCGCGCGGTGGCCACGATCACCGGCACGTCGGAGACGCCGCGCATCATCCTCAGCGCCTCGGCGCCGTCGAGGTCGGGCAGCCCGAGGTCGAGCACGACCACGTCCGGCGGATTCCGGGTGATCTCGCGGAGCGCGTCGAGCGCCCGCCCCGCGCTGCGTACCGCGTGCCGTCCGGCGAGCGCCTGGATGAGCTCCGCGCGGACGAACTCGTCGTCCTCGACCACGAGCACCGTCGCCATGTGACCCAACGGTAGGGCACGAGATCGTGAAAGATCCGATAATTCAGCGCATGCGACGGGTGGTGGGGTATCTGGCGATCTGGTGTGGCGCGACCGCCCTGTCGATCTGCCTCGCCTGGTTCGGGGTGCGCGACGTGCTCCGCGCCGAGGTGATCGACGCGCCGTACCCGAGCCTGCCCGTCGCCGAGGCCCGCACCGGCCGTCCCCCCACCCCGGCCGCGGTGGCCGCGCCGCCCACGGCCACCTCCCCGGCCGCGACCCCCGCCTCCCGCCCGAGACGCGCCACCCCGACCCAGCGGCCCACCACGACCCGGCCCGCCGCCACCGCCTCGCCCTCCTCGGTCCTGACGCCCACGGCCACCCGCCCGGCGGCGACCCGCAGGCCCGCCCCCGCGCGTACCTCGGCGACCCCGCGGCCCACCGCCACGAGGTCCACCCCGCCCGCCACCCGGCGGCCGCCCGCCCCCGAGCCGTCGTCCGAGGTGAAGGTGGTGAACGTCAAGGGCGGCCAGGTCTCGTTCGCGATCGAGAACGGCGAGTGCCGCCTGCTGTCGGCCACCCCCGCCGCGGGCTACGAGGCGCGGGTGAGCGGCAACGTCGGCTGGATCCGGGTCGACCTGATGAAGGGCGACCACGGCTCCTCGGTCTTCTGCACCTGGCACGGGCACGGGCCGGCCACCGACGTCTGGGAGTTCTGACCGGCCCCGCTCCGGTACGGCTCGCGCCCGGCGGGCGGCACGAGGCCCGGAACGCCGAACGGGCACCCTCCGCGCGGAGAGTGCCCGTCCTGCGTTGTTCGAGTGCGCCGCCAGGGACTCGAACCCCGAACCCGCTGATTAAGAGTCAGCTGCTCTGCCAGTTGAGCTAGCGGCGCGAACGAGAGAAAGCGTAGCGCATCCGGCAGAGTGCTTCGAACCAGACGAGGCCCGAGGCGACCAGAACCTCATTCGGTACGGGTGGGACTCCTGTGGCGGAACGGAACGCGCGCCGTGGCGCACGCGGGCAACATCCGCCCGGTGACCTGCCCGGACGCCCGTGCCCCCCGCCCGCCCCGGCGGCAGACGCCATCGCCCGCGCCGCTCCCGCGTGAGCCACGCCACACACCCCGGCCTCCGCTTCGGCCCTCGGGTGAGGCGGACACGCCGAACCGGCACGGGCGGGCGTACGCGCGCGGCCCGAACTCGCCGAGAGGAACCCGGTCAGGCGCGGCGCAGGATGCGGGCCGCGGTGCGGGCGAGGAGATCGACCTGCTCGTCGGTGAGCTCGCCGGTCGGGTGGGAGAGAATCCAGCGCGGGATGCGCCGCGGGTAGAGCACGGTGATCCCCTCGGCGACCACCACGCCCCGTATGTACTCCCCGGCGGTGATCTTCCCCCCGTGTACGGCGAGCAACGGCTTGGCCTCGACGGTGATCCCGGTCTCCCGGCTCAGCAGCTCGGCGAGCTCGTTCGCCACCTTGATGAGCTCCTGGGCCACCTTGGTGCCGGTGCGCTCGCCGAGGAACAGGCGCGAGCCGTACCGCGCGATGTCGGTGTCGGGCGCCCACGCCTCGTTGTCGATCACCCACATGCCGCCGGGGCCGATCACCAGGTGGTCGATCGAGGCCTTGCCCGGGATGGAGCGGCCGTCGAGCACCTGGTAGCCGCGGCGGCGCAGCGTGCGGCGCAGGATGCGCCCGGTGATGATGTCGCCCCGGCGCTTGCCCCGCCACACCGCGGTGGCCTCGTGGGCGCGCCAGGCGAGGTAGAAGTCGGTGCCGGCCGCGACGATCGCGCCGAGCACGGCCATCACGAACGAGTTGAGGGAGAACCGGAAGGCGAGCACGACGCCGATGATCAGGCCGATCACGGCGATGACGCCCCGCCGTTTCAGCCGCGCCTCGCGCCCCTGAGCCCAGAGGTTCTCGTAAACGATCTGGTCGGTGCCGCTGTACTTCTCGTCCTGCGACACATAGATGGAACCACCGGCCACGGCTTTGGGCCCCCCTCGCCTAGGGCTCACACGTGATACGGGGCGGACATACCCCGGACATCAATGTGAGCCAGCATCGGTGATAAAACAACACCCCGAACGGCTGAATTTTCGGTTGCGGATGGGCCGTTAACTTGTAGACATGCGCCAACGTTCCAACCGACCAGTCGGTATCCTTGACCGGGGGCAAGGAGGAGAACCCGATGGCGCGTAACGCAGCCCGCGGCTCCACGACCGAGGAGCCGGTACGGCAGCGCCTGCTCAGCGCGGCGACGCGGCTGTTCGCCGAGCGGGGCTTCGAGGGCACCTCGGTGCAGGAGATCGTCGACGCGGCGGGCGTCACCAAGGGCGCGATGTACCACTACTTCACGTCCAAGGACGACCTGCTGCAGGAGATCTACGCCCGGGTGCTCCGCATGCAGATGGAGCGTCTCAACCGGTTCGCGGACTCGGACGCGCCGGTCGCCGAGCGCCTGCACGCCGCCGCGATGGACGTCGTGGTGACCACGATCGAGAACCTCGACGACTCCAAGATCTTCTTCCGCTCGATGCACCAGCTCGCCCCCGAGATCCAGAAGGCGGTGCGGGCCGACCGGCGCCGCTACCACGAGCGGTTCCGCGACCTCGTGCTCGAGGGCCAGCGCAGTGGCGTGTTCAGCGACGCGGTACCCGCCGAGATGGTGGTCGACTTCTTCTTCGGCTCGGTCCACCACCTCGGCATCTGGTACAACCCGGAGGGCCCGCTCTCCGGCCGGGACGTGGGCCGCTACTTCGCCGACCTGCTGCTCGCCGCGCTGCGCCCGTAGCGGCCCCGCCGAGCCGTCAGCCCTGGTACCGCTTCAGCTCCCGCCAGGCGAGCGAGCGCTTGTGCACCTCGTCCGGCCCGTCGGCGAGCCGCAGCGTGCGCGCCGCCGCCCAGAGCGCGGCGAGCGGGAAGTCCTGGCTCACCCCGCCGCCGCCGTGCACCTGGATCGCCCGGTCGACGATCTCCTGTACGGCCTTCGGCACCGCGACCTTGATCGCCTGGATCTCGGTGTGCGCGCCCTTGTTGCCCACGGTGTCCATGAGCCAGGCTGTCTTGAGCACGAGCAGCCGGAGCTGCTCGATCGTCACCCTCGCCTCGGCGATCCAGTCCTGGATCACCCCCTGGTGGGCGAGCGGCGCGCCGAACGCGGTACGGGACCAGGCCCGCCGGCACATGAGCTCGAGCGCGCGCTCGGCCATGCCGATCAGCCGCATGCAGTGGTGGATGCGGCCCGGGCCGAGCCGGGCCTGGGCGATCGCGAAGCCGCCGCCCTCCTCGCCGACGAGGTTGCCCACCGGCACCCGCACGTTCTCGAAGATCACCTCGGCGTGGCCGCCGTGGTCGGCGTCGGTGTAGCCGAACACCTGCATGCCGCGCCGTACCGTCAGCCCGGGCGTGTCGCGGGGGACGAGCACCATGCTCTGCTGCCGGTGCTTCGGGGCGTCCGGGTCGGTCTTGCCCATCACGATGAAGATCCGGCAGTCCGGGTTCATCGCCCCGGTGATGAACCACTTGCGGCCGTTGATCACGTACTCGTCGCCGTCGCGCTCGATCCGGGTGGCGATGTTGGTGGCGTCCGAGGAGGCCACGTCCGGCTCGGTCATCGCGAACGCCGAGCGGATCTCGCCGCGCAGCAGCGGCTCCAGCCAGGTGCGCCGCTGCTCGGGGGTGCCGAACATGGCGAGCACCTCCATGTTGCCGGTGTCCGGCGCGGCGCAGTTGGTGGCGGCCGGGGCGATCCGCGGGCTGCGGCCCATGATCTCGGCGAGCGGGGCGTACTGCAGGTTGGTCAGGCCCGCGCCGTGCTCGCCGGGCAGGAACAGGTTCCACAGGCCGCGGCGGCGCGCCTCGGCCTTGAGCCGCTCCAGCACCGGCGGCGGCCGCCACCCCGACTCGGCCGCCTGGGCCTCGAACTCCTCCTCGGCCGGGTAGACGCACTCGTCCATGAAGGCGAGCAGCCGCTCCCGCAGCCGCTCGGTGACCTCGTCGTAGGTGAAGTCCATTCAGTCCTCCTTCAGCGCCCGCAGCCCCCGCTCCACCAGCGGGAGGACCTGGTCGCCGATCGTGTCGAAGCCCGCGCCCACGGTGAGCCCCCGGCGGTGCCGGTAGTGGATGCCCTCGGAGATCACGGCGAGCTTGAAGCAGGCGAGGCCGACGTACCAACCGAGCCGGTACGGCTCGCGCCCGGTGGCCTGGGCGTACCGCTCGGCGAGCCCGTCGCCGTACCCCTCGGCCTCGCTGTAGATGAGGAACAGCGCGAGGTCGGTGAGCGGGTCGCCGAGGGTGGCCATCTCCCAGTCGAGCACCGCGCCGATCCGGTCGTCCGGGCCGATCACCGCGTTGCCGAGCTTGAAGTCGCCGTGCACGATCGACCCCGGCCCGCCGGGGTGCGGCACGGTCGCGGCGAGCCGCTCGTGCAGCAGGTCGATGCCGGGCAGCTCGCGGCTGCGCGAGGCGTCGAGCTGCCGCTTCCACCGGCGTACCTGCCGCTCCAGGTAGCCCTCCGGGCGGCCGAAGTCGGCGAGCCCGACCTCGGCCGGGTCGATCCGGTGCAGCAGCGCGAGCACGTCGGTCAGCTCGAGCAGCAGGCGGCTCACCCGCTCGTCGCGCTCCGGCCGGTCCGGGCGGGCGAACTGCGGCGCGCCGCCGTGCAGCACCGTGCCGGCCACGTACTCCATGACGTAGAACGGGGCGCCGATCACCGCCTCGTCCCGGCACAGCGCGTAGGTGCGCGGCACCGGCACGCCCGAGCCCGCGAGCGCGGTCATCACCCGGTACTCGCGGCCCATGTCGTGCGCGGTGGCGAGCACGTGGCCGAGCGGCGGGCGGCGCACCACGAACCGGTTCCCGGCCGCGTCGCGCACCAGGTAGGTGAGGTTCGACATGCCGCCCTGGATCACCTCGGCGGCGAGCGGGCCGGAGGCGATGCCCGCCTCCTCCAGGTACGGGCCGAGGCGGGCGAGGTCGAGTCCCGGCGGCCCGGCAGGCTGCTTGTGCCCCATCACGCTCCCCTGGCTCAGAAGCTCACCCGAGCATACCGACCGTCCGGTATGTCATTGAAGGCGGCCCGCCGGTACGGCCCGGCGAGGGGGCCCGGTCAGCGGGAGAGCATGCCGGCGAGCGCCTCGCGCACCGCGGCGCGCAGCTCGTCAGGGCCGAGCACCGGGCCCGCCCCGGCGATCGCGTCGAAGACCAGGCCGTCGAGGAAGGCGACGAGCCGGTGGCCGTGCCGTACCGGGTCGGGGGACCCGGCGGCGGCGAGCAGGGCGACGGTGGCGGACCGGTAGGTGCGGCCCGCCTCGTCGTAGGCCCGGCGCAGCTCGGGGCGGCGGGTGGCCTCGAGCGCGAGCTCGTAGCGGGCGATCGTGGCGACCCGGCCCACCGTGATCAGCGAGTGCACGAACCGGGCCATCAGGTCGGCGAGCACGTCCGGGTCGGTGAGGTCGGCCGCCGCGGCCAGCTCGGCGAGCCCGCCCCACCGGCCGGTCTCCAGCTCGACGAGGCGGGCGACGGCGAGCTCGAGCAGGGCCACGCGGGTACGGGCGACGTTCGAGGTGGAGCCGGGCGGCAGCCCGGCGGCCTCGTCCACGGCCCGGTGGGTGAGCCCGCGCATGCCGCGCTCGGCGAGCAGCGTGAGCGCCGTGTCCGCGACCAGCTCCGCCCTTGAGGACCCCACGGGCCTCAGACTACACGTGTAGTACACTACAGGTGTAGTAAAGGAGATGATCATGAAGCATGCGGTGGTGATCGGGGCCGGGATCGGCGGCCTCACGGCGGCGGTCGCGCTGGAGCGACGCGGCTGGAAGGTGACGGTGTGCGAGCGGGCCCCGCGGCTGCAGCCGGTGGGCTCGGCCGTGGCCATCGCCCCGAACGCGATCGCCGCGCTGGAGACGCTCGGCGTCGGCAAGGCGGTGCGCGACCGGTCGGTGATGCAGGGCGACGCCGGGATCCGCCGGTCCGACGGCCGGTGGCTGAGCCGCTCCACGGCCGAGGCGATCATCGAGCGGTACGGCCGGCCGATCGTGCTGCTCATGCGCGCCGAGCTGGTCGGCCTGCTCGCGGACCGGCTCGCCCCGGACGCCCTCCGCCTCGGCACCGTGGTACGGCGGGCCGACCCGGCCACCGGCCGGGTGGAGACCGACGCGGGCGACCTCGACGCCGACCTCGTGGTCGCCGCCGACGGCATCGACTCGGCGATCCGGGCGCAGCTCTTCCCCGGCCACCCCGGCCCGGTCTACACCGGCCACACGAGCTGGCGCATCATCGTGCCCCGCCCGGCCGGGCCCTGCCCGTACGGCGAGACGTGGGGCCGCGGCCTCCTCTTCGGCTGTGCCGGGATCACCGGCGACCGGATGTACTGCTACGCCACCGCCCCGGCGCCGGCCGGGGCCACCGCGCCGGACGAGCGGGCCGAGCTCGCCCGGCTGTTCGCCGGCTGGCCCGACCCGATCCCGCAACTGATCGCCTCGGCCACGCCGGAGACGGTGATCCGCACCGACCTGCGCTGCCTCGACACCCCGCTGCCCGCCTACCACGTCGGCCGGGTCGCGCTGCTCGGCGACGCCGCGCACGCGATGACCCCGCACCTGGGCCAGGGCGCCTGCCAGGCGATCGAGGACGCCGTGGTGCTCGCCCACGTCGCGGCCACCTCCGGCGACCTGGCCGAGTACACCGCCGCCCGGCTCCCCCGGACCACCGCGATCGCCCGCCGGTCCCGCACCATCGGCCGGGTCTCCACCTGGGCGAACCCGATCGCGATCGCGGTCCGCGACCTCGCCCTGTCGCTCGCCGACCGCCTCGCCGCGGACTCCGCCGTCCGGCGGTTCGACGAGGTCTTCGCCTGGAGTCCCCCGGCCGGGGAGACCGCCGGGCACGCGGCCTGAGACCTCCGGGCCGGAAAACGCGCCGGGCCCCGTCCCGAGGTGGGAGCGGGGCCCGGCGCGGAGGGTCCGGTCAGGGAACGCCGACGGGCACCGGCGGCGTCGCCGACCGATCCCGGGTGATGCGGTCCGGCGCCATCCGGCCGAGCATCACGGTGCCGGCGATGAGGATGCCCGCGGCGATGCTCGCCGGGATGACGTTGCCGATGCCGGTCGGCACGGGCTCGCCGAGCAGCAGCACCCCGGCGAGCACCGAGACGATCGGGTCGACGACCTGGACCACCGCGTACGCGACGCCGAAGTAGCCCACGGCGTACGACTTCTGCAGCAGCACCACCGCCCAGACGAGCAGCAGCGGGATGGCGACGGTGAACCAGTGCAGCAGGCGGCTGACATCCCCGTGCAGGCCGCTGCCCACGACCCGCACGAAGGTGGACACCGACGCGGTGACCGCGCCGGCCGCGACGGCGAGCGCCATCGCCTTCGCCGCGCCGGTGAGCCGGCGGGCGATGAGGTGACAGGCGACCACGACCAGCGCCACGGTCGCCAGGAAGCTGACCGCCTCGCGGTCACTCAGCACCGGCGGGATGTTGCTCGTCGGCACGATCAGCACCAGGCCGAGCAGCCCGAGGGTCACCGCGATCGACCCGATGATCTCCAGGCGGTGCGGGCGGCGTCCGTATAACCAGGCGGCGACCGGTACCGCGAACACCAGCGTGGTGACGCTGACCGGCTGGACCACTATCAATGGGGCGAAGCTCAGCGCGACCGCGTGCAGCGCGGCCCCGGCGAAGCCGATGGCGCCGCCGATCCACCAGCGGGGCCGCCGTACCAGCTTGAGCGTCGCGCCGTCGGCGACCGCCTCGTACTGCTGAAGCGCCGCGCCGAGCGCGTATCCCAAGGCCCCGAGGAGCGCGATCGAGACCCCCAACCACGTCATCGGCATCCCTCGCGGGCGAGGAATGCGGGCAGGAACGCATAAAGGGACGTCGATCGGGTCATGGAGCAAGCTTACGGGCTTGGCCCGCCCCATCTGCATGGAACGGCGGAGTCACGACCGCATCGTGACCCTCGCGTGTGATTTCCGGCCGTCACGAGGGCTGCGGGCACACGCAGAAGAGGTGCCCCTCGGGGTCGGCGAGCACCGTCCAGTTCTCCCCGCCGGGCTGGAAGCCGGGCTTGGTCGCGCCGAGCGCGAGGTAGTCGGCGACCGCCTTGGCCACGTCGGGTACCCGCAGGTCGAGGTGGAACTGCTTGCCCGGCCCCGGCCACTCCGCGGGCCTGCGCTCGGGCACCCGGGCGAAGTAGATGGTGTGCGTGCCGTCCCCGATCGCCGCGTACTCGTCGGCGGCGTAGGTGATCTCGTAGCCGAGGATGGTGGCGTAGAACCCGGCGAGCCGCCGCGGGTCGGCGCAGTCGATGGTCACCGCGATCAGCGTGGCCCGTGTCACCGTGGAGTTCGTCACATCCGTTGGGTTCGTCGTCATGCGCCCCATCGTCGGTCCCATACCTGCCACCCGCTGTCAGGTACGGCGAGCACCATCCGGCCCGCATGTGGGAACGTGGATGCCGACACCGACGTTGAAGGTGGCGGGCCGGGACCGGCGGCCGGAGCGGAGCACGGAGGACGCGTGGCGATCAGGCGAATGATCAGGCGGCTGCTGGACCGCCCCGGCGGCGTGGACATCCGCCCGTACGAGAAGGTCGTGGCCGAGGCCGGGCGGCGCGAGGAGCGGGTGCGCGCGATGGCCGAGCTGCCCGAGCCGCCGATCGGCGACCTCGCCGAGTTCTGCGCCGTGGTGCGCGAGGCGGCCCGCCGTACCCTCGGCCTGCGGCCGTACGACGTGCAGCTCGTCGGCACGCTCGCGCTGCTCGACGGCCACGTCGCGGAGATGGCCACCGGCGAGGGCAAGACGCTGTCGGGCGCGCTCGCCGCCGTCGGCTACGCGCTGCGCGGCCACCGGGTGCACGTGATCTCGGTCAACGACTACCTCGCCCGCCGGGACGCCGAGTGGATGGGCCCGCTGTATGCGGCGCTCGGCGTGTCCGTGGGGTGGATCGGCCAGACCTCGACCCGCGAGGAGCGCGAGGCCGCCTACCGGGCCGACGTCACCTACGCGCCGGTGAGCGAGATCGGCTTCGACGTGCTGCGGGACCGGCTCGTCACCGACCCGGAGGACGTGATCGTGCCCGAGCCGGGCGTGGCGATCGTCGACGAGGCGGACTCGGTGCTCGTCGACGAGGCCCGGGTGCCGCTCGTGCTCGCCGGCGCCTCCGAGCGGGGCGCCGCCGTGTCGGAGGCCGCCGCGCTCGTGCGGAGGCTGGTCAAGGGCTACCACTACGAGATCGACGAGGAAGGCCGGAACGTCTTCCTCACCCCGAAGGGCATCGACGCGGTGGAGGCCGCGCTCGGCGGCATCGACCTGTTCGCGGACGAGAACGCCGACCGGCTCACCGAGGTCAACCTGGCGCTGCACGCGCACGCCCTGCTCGTCCGGGACGTCGACTACATCGTCCGGGACGGCAAGGTGCAGCTCATCAACACCGCCCGCGGCCGGGTGGCGCTGCTGCAGCGCTGGCCCGACGGCCTGCAGGCGGCGGTCGAGGCGAAGGAGTCGCTGCCGCCGAGCGAGACCGGCCGCATCCTCGACTCGATCACCGTGCAGGGCCTGATCGGCCGGTACCCGCGCGTGTGCGGCATGACCGGCACCGCGGTCGCGGTCGGCGAGCAGCTCCGCGAGTTCTACGACCTGCAGGTGGCGGTGATCCCGCCGAACGTGCCGTGCGTGCGGGCCGACGAGCCGGACCGCATCTACGCCACGGTCACCGACAAGGAGCGCGCGCTCGTCGCCGAGGTCGCCGCGGCGCACGCCACCGGCCGCCCGGTGCTCATCGGCACGCTCGACGTCGCCGAGTCCGAGCGGCTCGCGCAGCGGCTCGCCGCCGAGGGCATCGACTGCGTGGTGCTCAACGCCAAGAACGACGCCGAGGAGGCGGAGATCATCGCCCGGGCCGGGCGGAAGGGCGCGGTCACCGTGTCCACCCAGATGGCCGGGCGGGGCACCGACATCCGGCTCGGCGAGGGCGTGGCCGAGCTCGGCGGCCTGTACGTGATCGGGTCGGGCCGCCACCCGAGCAGCCGGCTCGACGACCAGCTGCGCGGCCGGGCCGGGCGGCAGGGCGACCCGGGCGGCTCGGTGTTCTTCGTCAGCCTCGAGGACGAGCTGATCACCCGGTACGCCCCGGACGAGACCCCGCCGCCGCCGGACGACGACGGCATGGTGCGGCACCCGCACGCCCGGTACATCGTCGGCCACGCGCAGCGGGTCGCCGAGGGCGCGCACCTGGAGCTCCACCGCAACACCTGGCGGTACACCCGGCTGCTCGAGCTGCAGCGCGCCCAGGTGCTGGAGAAGCGGGAGAAGGTGCTGCACGGCGACGCCGGGGCCGAGTCGCTCGCCGCCACCGCGCCCGAGCGGTACGCCGAGCTGCGCGAGCGGGTGGGCGAGGAGGTGCTGCGGAAGGTGTGCCGCCAGATCGTGCTCCACCACCTCGACGAGTGCTGGTCCGACCACCTGGCGTTCCTCGAGGACCTGCGCGAGGGCATCCACCTGCGGGTGCTCGGGCGGCAGAACCCGCTCGACGAGTTCCACAAGGAGTCGGTGCGCGCGTTCGGCAACCTGCTCGACGAGGTCGCCCGCCGGTCGGTCGCCACGTTCGAGGAGTCCGAGATCACCGAGGACGGCATCGACCTCGAGGCGGCCGGGCTGCTGCGGCCCAGCGCGACCTGGACCTACCTCGTCCAGGAGAACCCGTTCGGCAGCGAATGGGACCGCATCACCCGCCGCCTCTCCGGCCGGGGCCGCCGCTGACCGGAGCGTGACACGCCCGCGACCGGACAGAACGGGCCGCCGGCCGATCATCCGGAGCATTGTCCGGCCGTGGCGCGGAGCCCGGCGTCGCCCCGCACCCCAAACGATATGTAACCGATGTGAAACACCCCGGTCCGGCCGGTGACCCCCGCCACGATTGACGCATGAACGAAGGCGTGCCACCGACGTCGAAACAGATCGTCAGAACGGCCGGGCGGGCCCTTCGCGCCGGTCTCGCCGGGTTGCTGTCGATCGCATGGGTCCCACCCGTGGCCCTGCTGGTGGCGTGGCTGGCGGGCTTCGCCGTCCCGGACGACCCGGGCATTCCCTTTGCCGACGAACGCAGGTTCGCGCTCCAGCTGCAGTTTCTTTTCTACGGATTGATCGCCGGATACATCCTCGGATTCGTTTTCTCCTGGCCGCTGCTCCGCGGGCTGAAGGTACGGCCGGTCGCCCCGGTCGTCCTCGGCAGCGGGGCCGTCATGCTGGGATCCTGGGCGATGGCGATATCGGAGGTTCCCTGGTGGCCCCTGCAGTTCGCCGCGTTCGGCGCGATCCCGGTCTACGCGTTCACGGCGGCGGTCACCACACCGGACGTCGGATGGGTGGCGCGGACCGTCGTCGCCGTCGCATCGCTCGCGTGCGGCGTGGGGGTCGTGCAGCTGCTGCAGACGGTGGTGGGACTCCATTGACCGGATGCTTTCGTCCCACGGCAACCCGCGGTGACCGAGATGATATGCAAATAACGTGAAACAAGTATTTACCGAAGGACAGTGGCGCATCACCATGCGGTCGTGAAGCGATCCGCTGAGGTGCGTTCCGGACGGCTCACCGAGGTGGGCTTACGGGCGATGCCGGCCGGTTCCGCCGGGCTGGCGCTTCCGGTCGGCCTGCTGTTCTGGATGGCGGCGGTGGCGATGGTCGTCCCGTCCGACCGCGCGTGCGGCCACTTCGGCTGCCTGGGTTACGTGTTCCTCGCCTGGGAGGGCGGACGCTGGGCCGCGCTCGCGCTCGCCTGGCCGCTGCTCCACCTGCTGCGGGTACGGCCGGCCTTCCCGGTCGCCCTCGGCGGCGCGGCCCTCATGGTGCTGATCTGGGAGTTGGCCGCGGCGCACGCGGACCCCTTGCCGTATCCCGGCTTTCTCCTCTGGTTCTCGTTGTTCGGCGGCATCCCCGCCTACGCGCTCGTGGCGGCGCTCACCGCGCCCGGCGCCCGCTGGGCGACGCGGACCATCGTGGCCGCGGCGTGCGTCGCCTACGCCGCGATCGCCGTACCGCTGCTGCCGCAGGTGCTGATCGTGCTGTTCAAGCCTCTGTGACCGGTGGCGGCTCGCCGCGCGCGCCGAGCAGGAACCAGACGATCTTCCCGCCGCCCGGCATCCGGGCCCAGCCCCAGTCGTCGGCCACCCGCTCGACGATGAGCAGGCCCCGCCCTCCGGCCGCGTCGAGGTCGCCGGGGCGCACGCGGGGCAGGTGCTCTCCCCCGTCGTACACCTCGCCGTACACCCACCGGCCGTTCGTGCCGAGCCGCAGGTGGATCGCGTCGCCGCCGTGCCGTACCGCGTTGGTGACGAGCTCGGTGACGATCAGACAGCAGTCCTCGACCAGCTCGGCCGCGCCCCAGGCGGCGAGCTCACGCCGTACCGCGGCGCGGGCCGTGCGCGCGCTCCCGGCGTCGGCCGCGAGCGGACAGTCGTAGGTGCGCGCCGGGGCCGGGGCGAGACCCGCCACGAAATCAGGGACACCGCGCCGCACGCCGTCGTCGTACGCCGCCCCGCGCTCGGCGCCGCACTCGAAACCATCGCAGCCGACCCGCTGCGCCCGCTCCGCCGCCAGAAAGTGGGACACCTGCTCCTCCTTTGGAGTGGGAGCGCTCCCACAAAATGCTACCCAATCGTCCACCGGTTGTGCACGTTTCGAAACGAAATTGCCACGGAAATCGAGGCCGCCGGAAATCGCTGACAATCGTTCGCAGCCTCGCGTCAGGGCCATTCCTCCTGGTACGGCGGCGGCAGTTTGGGGTTCGCCACGCCGAGGCGGTCGAGCAGGGCGAGGAACGCGTAACAGTACGGCGAGCCCGCGGTGACCGCGGCCACCCGGTCCCAGTCCACCTGCTCGCGCATCGCCCGCACCATCGGCAGCAGGGCGCCGAAATCGCAGCCGTGCTCGGACAGCGGCAGCAGCCAGCTCACCACCAGATCGGTCGCCTCGAGCACCGGCAGGTTCACCGCGGCCGCGGACCGCAGCTCGGCCCGCTCGATCACCTTGGGGGTGATCGGCCGCTCCGCGATCCGGAAGATGAGGTCGACCAGGTGGCCGCCCTCGTCGTACGCCTTGACCAGCCAGTCCTCGGGCGGCTTCACGGTGCGGAAGCCGAGCTCGCGCAGCCGCTCCAGGGCCGCGGGCACCTCGTCCTCGGGCAGCACGAAGTCGACGTCGTGCAGTGACGGGGCCGCGCCCCGCGCGTAGGCGGCGCAGCCACCCGCGAGGGCGAACCGCACGCCGACGTCCTTGAGCCCGGTGCCGGCGCGCTTGAGCGTGTCAAGGATCGCGTCGGTCACCTCGTGGCTGTGACTGCCCATCCCCGGCCTCCTGACCTCGGCGGACGCGTGACTACCCGCGCCCGGCCACGGCAAACCCGGCGCCGCGCGCACCGTGCCGCCCGGCGCTCGCCCGCCCGTCCGGCTACCGGACCCGGGGCAGCACCTGCTCGGCGTAGAAGGCGAAGAACTCCTCCTGCCGGGGCCCGATCTGGGAGACGTACACCTCGTCGTACCCGGCGTCGGCGTACCGGCGGATCATCCCGACGTGCGCGTCCGGGTCGGGCCCGTACGCCACGTTCTGCGCCACGTGCTCCTCGGCGACGAGGGCGGAAAGCTGCTCGAAGTGCCGCGGCATCGGCAGGAGCTGCGCGGCCTCGCCCGGGATGCCCTGGTTCGGCCAGATCCGGTGCGCGGTACGGCGGGCCTCGGCCGCGTCCTCGTCCCAGCACACCTTGAACCCGGCCTGGGCGGGCTTGCCCTGGCCGCCCTCCTTGTGGAACCGCTCGACCATCTCCGGGTCGGGCGCGGTGGACATGTAGCCGTCGGCGATGCGCGCGGCGAGCGCGATCGACCGCGGGCCGAAGCCGGACATGTAGATGGGCGGCGGCTCCTCCGGGAGCGTGTAGATCCGGGCGGTGTCGACGTCGTAGAACTCGCCGCGGTGGGTGACCACCTCGCCGGTCCACAGCCGCCGGATGACGCCGATCGCCTCCTCCAGCATCGCCAGCCGCTCGCCCGCGGGCGGCCACGGGGCGCCGACCACGTGCTCGTTGAGCGCCTCGCCGGTGCCGACGCCGAGGCGGAACCGGCCGTCGAGCATCACCTGGGCGGTCGCCGCGGCCTGGGCGATGATCGCCGGGTGGATCCGGATGATCGGGCAGGTCACCGCGGTGGTGACGGGCAGCGAGGTCACCTGGGAGAGCGCGCCGATCACCGCCCACACGAACGGGCTCTCGCCCTGCTCGTCGATCCAGGGGTGGTAGTGGTCCGATATCCACAGCCCGTCGAAGCCGGCCTCCTCGGCGAGCCGGGCCTGCCGTACCAGCTCGTTCGGGCCGTGCTCCTCGGACGCGAGGAAATAGCCGATTTTCGTCATCTCCTCCCAGTGACCGGAGAGCGGGCGGGCAAACGCCCGGCACCGCCGTCCGGCCGCCGACCTGGGAAAAACGTCAACGGCAGGGTCAAGACGGAAAAATCAACGTTAAAAAGGGGCGGCCGAGGGCAGGGGCCGTGGCATGGCAACCTTGCTGTGGATAATCGCCGTCGTACTCGTCATCGCGGGGGTCTACGTACTCCTCGCCCGCCGGGACATCCTCTGGGGGATCGTCCTGATCGTCGTCGGGCTGCTCATCGGGCCCGGTGGTGTGAGCATCTTCAACGTATGACCGACCGGCCGTCCCCGCCCGCCGCGATCCTGTTCGACCGCGACGGCACCCTCGTGACGGACGTGCCGTACAACCGGGACCCGGACGCGGTCCGCCCCATGCCGGGCGCCGCGGCCGCGCTCGCCCGGGTACGGCGCGCCGGGGTGCGCACGGGGATCGTCACCAACCAGTCCGGGGTGGCCCGGGGGCTCGTCACGCCCGCGGAGCTCGCCGCGGTGAACCGCCGGGTGGAGGAGCTGCTCGGCCCGTTCGACGTGTGGGAGATCTGCCCGCACGGCGAGGCCGACGGCTGCCCGTGCCGCAAACCCCGCCCCGGCCTGATCCTGCGCGCCGCGCGCCGCCTCGGGGTCGCCGCGCGCGACTGCGTGGTCATCGGCGACATCGGCCGCGACATCGAGGCCGCGGCGCGGGCCGGTGCCCGCGGCATCCTCGTCCCGACCCCGGTCACCCTCCCCGCGGAGATCGCCGCCGCCCCCGAGATCGCCCCCGACCTGCCCACGGCCGTCGCCCTCGCGCTCGGCGACCGCGCCCACGCCTGACCCGCTTGTCCGGCCGCCGTGCCGGTCCCCTGCGTGGCCGCCGTCACCGGCCGGCCGTACCGGAACGGAACCTAGTACGCGCCCACGGACTCGCGGGCGTACTCCGGCTCGGCCTCCTCGTCCTCCTCGTGCAGGAGGTAGACCGCGTAGGCGCGCTTGAGCACCGGCAGGGCGACGTTCCGCACCCGGATGCCGCCGGGCGTGAGGCCCTTCTCGACCCCGGCGTGCGCGTGGCCGTGGACGATCAGGTCGGCGCCGACCGCGTCGACCGCCTCGGCGAGCAGGTAGCTGCCGAGGAACGGGTAGATCTCCGGGGGCTCGCCGAGCAGCGTGTCCTTCACCGGCGAGTAGTGGCTGAGCACGATGCGCCGGTCGGCCACGACGTTCTTGAGCGCCTCGCGCCACTCGGTGGCGATGCGCTTGGTGTGGCCGACGAAGTCCTTGATCTCCCGTTCGCCGAACTCGCTCGCGCACTTCCCGGCGAAGCCGCCGCCGAAGCCCTTGCCGCCCACGATGCCGAGCCGGGTGCCGTTGGCCTTGATCACGACCGAGTCGTTCATCAGCACCGTGATCCCGGCGTCGCGCAGCATCGAGGCGATCTCCCGCTGCACGTCGGAGTGGTAGTCGTGGTTGCCGAGCACGGCGACGACGGGGACGGGCAGGTCGCGGAACTCGTCCACGACGACCCGGCCCTCCTCGAGCGTGCCGTGCCGGGTGAGATCGCCCGCGAGGAGGAGGACGTCCGCGCGCTCCTCGATGCCGTCGAGGCTGGGCCGGTACCACCCCCGGGCGTCGGTACCGAGGTGCACGTCGCCGACCGCGGCGATCCGGACCGGGCTCACAACCGCTCGTCCTCCTCCGCCTGCGCGGTGCGCACGCTCACCACGTCGCACTCGTTGTGCACGGTCGTGCCCGGGGCCGCCTCCTGGGCGACCTCGGTGAGGTACCTGCGCCGCTCCGCGGAGCCGACGCTGCCGCGCAGGTAGACCTGGTCGCCGTGCACGTCGACCCGGATCCCCAGCTCGTTGGTGCGCTCGTCGGCGGCGAGCGCCTCCCGCACGCGCGCGGCCACGTAGTGCGGCGCGTCGTGCAGCATCTCCTGGTGCGTCTGCTCCGGCATGTGCTCCCCCTTTCCCCTCCCCTTGCGGTACGGCGAGCCGCCTGCCCCCTGCCCGGCCGCCCAAACCGGCCCAGAACGCGCCGTCACGTTTTCCAACGTGCGAAAACCGGAATAACGGGCAGCAGAGAGCCGGTGCAGTGACGCAGGTACCTCCCTCGGCCTCGTCTCGCCTGAGGGGAGTGTGGGGTGCCCGACATCGATCTCGGCTCACCGGTCCTCGTCGCCCGGCTCGACAGCGTGGGCGACGTGCTGCTCACCGGGCCCGCGATCCGCGCGGTCGCCGCGCGCGCGTCCCGGGTGGTGATGCTCGCCGGGCCGCGCGGGCGCGCCGCGGCCGAGCTGCTGCCCGGCGTGGACCGCGTGCTCACCTGGCACGCCCCGTGGATCGACCCGGAGCCCGAGCCGGTGCGCGCCGAGTCGGTGGACGCGCTGGTGTCCGCGGTCGCCGCGGAGGACGTGCGCAGCGCGCTGATCTTCACCTCGTTCCACCAGTCGCCGCTGCCGCTCGCGCTGCTGCTGCGCCTCGCCGGGGTGGCGTGGATCGGGGCGATCTGCGAGGACTACCCGGGGTCGCTGCTCGACCTGCGGCACCGCGTCGACGGCGACCCGCCGGAGGCGGAGCGGGCGCTGTCGCTCGCCGCGGCGGCCGGGTTCCCGCCGCGCGACGACGGTTTACTCGCCGTGCGCAAACCCCTACCTGAAGTAGAACATCTCGTGAGAGATGACGGGTATGTGGTGATTCATCCTGGTACGTCGGTACCGGCCCGGGCCTGGCCGCCCGGCCACTGCGCGCGGGCCGTACGCCTGCTCGCCGAGGCGGGGTTCCGGGTCGTCGTCACCGGCTCTCCGGCCGACCGTGCGCTGACCGCGCGCGTGGCCGGGGACGACGGCCTCGACCTGGGCGGCCGGACGAGCCTCGCCGAGCTCGCCGCCGTGCTCGCGAGGGCGTCGGTCCTCATCGCCGGCAACACCGGCCCCGCCCACCTCGCCGCGGCGGTGGGCACGCCGGTGGTGTCGCTGTTCGCGCCGACGGTGCCCGCGTCGCGCTGGGCGCCGTACGGCGTGCCGCACGTGCTCCTCGGCGACCCCGAGGCGCCGTGCGCCGGGTCCCGGGCGCGCGTCTGCCCGGTGCCCGGCCATCCCTGCCTGAGCTCCGTGACCCCGGGCGAGGTGGTCCGCGCCGTTATCCGTCTGGTCAAGGAGGCCGCGTGAGAATCCTGGTCTGGCACGTGCACGGATCCTGGATGACCGCGTTCGTGCACGGCCGGCACGAGTACCTCGTCCCGGTCACCCCGAACCGCGGCCCCAACGGGCTCGGCCGCGCCACCACCTACGAGTGGCCGGACAACGCGATCGAGGTCGCCCCCGACCGGCTGCGCGACGAGCACGTCGACGTGGTGGTGCTGCAGCGGCCGCACGAGATCGACCTCGCCCGCCGCTGGCTCGGCCGCGGCGACGTGCCCATGGTCTACGTCGAGCACAACACCCCCAAGGGCGACGTGCCGGAGACCCGGCACCCCCTCGCCGACCGGGACGACCTCGTCCTCGTGCACGTCACCCACTTCAACCGGCTGTTCTGGGACACCGGCCGCACCCCGACCGTGGTGATCGAGCACGGCGTGCCCGACCCCGGCCACCTCTACACCGGCGAGCTGCCGCGCGCCGCCGCCGTGATCAACGAGCCGGTCCGGCGCACCCGGGTCGCGGGCACCGACCTGCTCCCCCGCTTCGCGCCCATCGACGTGTACGGCATGGGCACCGCCCGGCTCGCCGCGGACGGCGTGACCCCGCACGGCGACCTGCCGCAGTGGCGCATGCACCGCGAGCTCGCCCGCCGCCGCGTCTACGTGCACCCGTACCGGTGGACCTCGCTCGGGCTGGCGCTCCTGGAGGCGATGGCGATGGGCATGCCGGTGGTCGCGCTCGCGGCCACCGAGGTCGTCGAGGCGGTGCCGCCGGAGGCGGGCGTGGTGTCCACCCGGCCCGAGGTGCTCGCCGAGGCGGTGCGCACGTACCTCGCCGACCCGGCCCTCGCCCGGCAGGCGGGCAAGGTTGCCCGGGCCGCGGCCCTGGAACGTTACTCGCTCCACCGATTCCTGGGCGACTGGGACCGGCTGCTCGAGGAGGTAGCCCGTTGAAGATCGCGATGGTGTCGGAACACGCCAGCCCGCTCGCCGCGCTCGGCGGCGTGGACGCCGGCGGCCAGAACGTGCACGTCGCCTCGCTCGCCCGGGCGATCGCCGGCAAGGGGCACGAGGTCTCCGTCTACACCCGCCGCGACGACCCCGGCCTGCCGGAGCGGGTGCCGCTCGGCGAGGGGGTGACCGTGGTGCACGTGCCCGCGGGCCCGCCCGAGCCGATTCCCAAGGACGAGCTGCTGCCGTACATGCCGGAGTTCGGCCGGTGGCTCGCCGCCGACCTCGCCGCCGACCCGCCGGACATCGTGCACAGCCACTTCTGGATGAGCGGGCTCGCCGCGCTCGCCGCCGCCCGCGACCTCGACCTGCCGGTCGTGCACACCTACCACGCGCTCGGCGTGGTGAAGCGCCGCCACCAGGGCGACGCGGACACCAGCCCGCCGGAGCGGATCAACGCCGAGGCGATGATCGGCCGGAGCGTGGACGCGATCATCGCCACCTGCGGGGACGAGGTGACCGAGCTGCTGCGCATGCGGGTGCCGCGCCGCCGCGCCTGCGTGGTGCCGTGCGGGGTGGACACCGACCTGTTCACCCCCGAGCCGGTCGCGGCGACCACCCGCAAGCCGCGCCGCCTGGTCAGCGTCGGCCGGCTCGTGCCGCGCAAGGGGCTCGACACCGCGATCGAGGCGCTGTGCGCCATCCGGGACGCCGAGCTCGTCATCGCGGGCGGGCCGCCGCCGGACCGGCTCGACGACGACCCGGAGGTGATCCGGCTGCGCCGGTTCGCCGCGGCGAAGGGCGTCGCCGACCGGGTGCGGTTCCTCGGCCGCATCCCCCGCGAGCGGGTGCCCGAGCTGCTGCGCTCGGCCGCGGTCACGCTGTGCGTGCCGTGGTACGAGCCGTTCGGCATGGTCGCCCTGGAGTCGATGGCGTGCGGCGTGCCCGTGGTCGCCACCGCGGTCGGCGGCCAGAAGGAGACCGTGATCAACGGGGTGACCGGCATTCTCGTGCCGCCCCGGCAGCCCGCCGCCGTGGCCCGCGCCGCCCGCCGCCTCCTCGACGAGCCGCTGCAGCGCACCGCGTACGGCATCGCGGGCGCCGACCGGGCCCGCTCCCGGTACGGCTGGCCGCGCATCGCCGCCGAGACCCTCGCCGCCTACGACCGAGTGCTGGCCGCGCGCGGGCGCGCGCCGGAACGGAGGGCATCGTGAAGGTACTGATCACCGGGGGCGCGTCCGGCCTCGGCGCCGCCGTCGTGGAGGCGGTGGCGAAGGAGGGCGGGCGTCCCCTCGTCATCGACCGCTCCCCGCTGCCGTCGTCCCCCGCATCCGGGGTGTCCGACGTGGAGCACGTGCAGGCCGACGTCGCCGACCGGCTCGCGGTCGAGCGGGCCGTGGCCGACCTCGCCCGTGCCGCGGGCGGGCTCGACGCGGTGGTGACCGCGGCGGGCATCGACGCCTGCGGGCGGCTCGCCGACGTGCCCGGCGCCGAGTGGGAGCGGGTGATCAAGGTGAACCTGCTCGGCACCGCCGCGGTGGTGCGGGCGGCGCTGCCGTACCTGCTCGCCTCGCACGGCCGGGTGGTCACGGTCGCCTCCACGCTGGGGCTGCGCGCGGTGAGCGACGCCACCGCGTACTGCGCCTCCAAGTTCGGGGTGGTGGGGTTCACCCGGGCGCTCGCCGCGGAGCTCGCCGGGCGGGTCGGGGTGACGCTCGTCATCCCCGGGGGCATGCGCACCGCGTTCTTCGACGACCGCGACGACCGCTACAAGCCGCCGCCGGACATGCGGCTCAACGACCCGCGCGAGGTCGCCGAGGCGATCACGTTCGCGCTCACCCGGCCCGCGGGCTGCGAGGTGCGCGAGCTGGTGGTCTGCCCGGACACCGAGACCTCGTGGCCGTGACCGCCCTGGTGCTGCGCGCGCTCGGGCTCGGCGACCTGCTCACCGCGGTGCCCGCCCTGCGCGCGCTGCGCCGTGCCGGGCTGCGCACGGTGCTCGCCGCCCCGGCGTGGCTCGGCGAGGTGGCCGCGCTCACCGGCGCGGTCGACCGGCTGCTGCCCACCGCCGGGCTCGGCCGGATCGCCTGGCGCGGGCCGGTCGAGCTCGCGGTCAACCTGCACGGCAAGGGGCCGATCAGCCACGAGCAGCTGCTCGCCCTCGGCCCGCGGCGGCTGTGGGCGTACGCGCACCCGGCCGTGCCCGTGACCGGGCCGGGCTGGGACGAGGACGAGCACGAGGTGGCGCGCTGGTGCCGCCTGCTCGCCTGGTACGGCCTGCGGCCCGACCCGGAGGACCTGGCGCTGCCGGTGCCGCCCGGGCCGCGCCCCGCGCCCGGCACCGTGATCGTCCACCCGGGCGGCAAGGACCCCGCCCGCCGCTGGCCGCCGGAGCGCTTCGCCGCGGTCGCCCGCGCGCTGCGCCGCCGCGGCCACCCCGTCGTGGTCACCGGGAGCGCCGCCGAGCGGCCGCTCGCCGCGCAGGTCGCCGCCGCGGCCGGGCTGCCGCGGGACGCGGTGCTCGCCGGCCGTACCCCGCTGCGCGACCTGTGCGCCCTGGTCGCGGGCGCCCGCCTGCTCATCGCCGCCGACACCGGCGTCGCCCACCTCGCCACCGCGTACGGCACGCCCTCGGTGGTGATCTTCGGCCCGGTCCCGCCGTCGCGCTGGGGCCCGCCGCCCGGCCGCCCCCGGCACCGGGTCCTGTACCGCGGCCCCGACCCCCGGGCCGTCACCGTCGAGGAGGTAATCGCCGCCGCGACCGGATAGGCCCTCGGCGGCGCGAAATTCACTCGCCCTGCCGAACGACCGAAAACTACACTCCGGCAATGTGATTTCCGTCACCGCCTGATGTAAGGGACGGACATGGCCGGTTCGGAACGCTACCGCGGGCGGTCACGCGGACGCCGGGAACACGGGCGCCTGTTTCTCACGGCCGCCTCCGCCATCGCCCTTGTCGTCTCGCTCGCCGCCTGCACCCGCCCGGACGTCGGCGACTGTGCCGATATACGGGAAAACTCGCTCCGAAAGGCGGATTGCTCGAGTCCGGACGCCTTTTATCGGGTGATCGCCGTTCAGGAGGACGACGAGGACCGCTGGTGCCGGGACGTCCCGGGCACCGACAAGGTCTACCACCACTGGTCGGGCCGGGGGACCCGGATCTTCAATTACTCCGTGTGTCTCGCCATCAACATCCGTTCGTCGACGAAACGCGAGGGTAATTCGCCGAAACCCTGACGGGGATGGCGGTTTCCGGCCCCGGCCGGTGCCGTCGTCCGCCGCGTCAGCCCCGGCGGCGGGTACGGCGCAGCAGCGCGATGACCGCCTTCTCGGCCTCGCCGTGGGTGGCGAGGGACCCGGCCATGCGATCGACGTCCGAGCCGAGGTGGCCGAGCATCGGGGCGATGGTGTGGCCGTGCTCGTACAGCTCGATCACCCGCGGGTCGACGTAGGAGGCGCGGGCCACGGCCGGGGTGTTGCCGAGGTACTCGGCGACCTCCTTCATCACCCGGGAGACCGCGCGCTTCTGGCCGTGGCCGCCGCGGGCGGCGCCGGAGACGGCGAGCCCGACCGCGGCGAGCACGGTCGCGTGCCAGGTGCGGAAGTCCTTGGCGCTGACCTCCTCGCCGAAGGTCTCCTTCAGGTAGGCGTTGATGTCGGCGCTGCGCACGTCCCGCCACACGCCGTCCTCCCGGTAGCGGAGCAGCTCGCCCTCGCCCCGGGAGCACAGCGCGCGCACCACCGCGCACACCTGCGCGTCGGCGAGGGTCAGCTCGCGCCGCTTGCCGCCCTTGGCCGGGTAGGCGCAGGTGACGACGCCGTCGTGGCAGGTGATGTGCTCGACCCGCAGCGTGGCCAGGCCGTACGAGTCGGTGTACTCCTCGCCGCCGACCCGGAAGAAGCCGACGTCGAGCATGCGGGCGGCGGTGGCGAGCACCCGCAGCCGGGTGAGCCCGCGGCCCGCCAGGTGCGCCGACACGCGTTCACGGAAGGCGTCGAGGTGCTCGGCGAGGGCGAGCACGCGGTCGAACTTCGCCTCGTCCTGCCGCCGCCGCCACTCGTCGTGGTACCGGTACTGGCGGCGGCCCGCCGCGTCGGTGCCGACGGCCTGGATGTGCCCGGCCGGGTCGGCGCAGATCCACACGTCGGTCCACGCGGGCGGGATGGCGAGGGCCTTGACCCGGTGCAGCGTCCTCCGGTCGCGGATCCGGTGGCCGCGCGCGTCGTGGTAGCTGAAGTGCCGCCCGCGGCGGCGCCGGGTGATGCCCGGCTCGGCCGGGTTGCTCGGCCGCAGCTCGATGCCGTCCGGGGCGAACGGCTCGATCAGTTCGGAGTCCGTCATCTCAGCAGGTCCGCCGCTTCCTGTGCCACCGCGTCCACCGGGATGTCCGCCACCCACGACACCCGGTGCCCGCAGTCCTTCATGCCGATGTCCACGCGGTTGCCCCCGCACGCCGGGCAGGCGATCGTCCAGGAGAGCAGGGGGCGGTGCCGGGCCCGGGTGAGCGGCCCGGCGTTGATGAGGTTGCCGCACCAGTAGATGCCGACCGTGGGGGTGCCCACGGCGGCGGCGAGGTGCCGGGGGCCGGTGTCGTTCGCGATCACCAGGTCGCAGGCGGCGTAGAGGGCGGCGAGCCCGCCGACGCTCAGCTCGTCCACGACCGCCCGGGCCGGGCGGCGCATCGCGGCGATCACCCGGTCGACCACGTCGCGCTCGTCCCGGGTGCCGGTGACGACGACGGGCCGGCCGAGGTCGTCGGCGACCCGGGCGAAGCGCTCCGCGGGCCAGCGGCGGCGCGGGTCGCTCGCGCCGGGGTGGATCGCGACGAGCCCGCGCGGCGGGGTGCCGAGCACCCGGGCGAGCTCGGCCCGGTCGGCGTCGGTGACCGCGAGCCGGGGCTCGGGCGTGCCCTTGGGCCGGGCGCCGACGAGCGCGGCGACCTCGAGGTAGCGCAGGATCTCGTGCTGGTAGTAGACGTACGGCACCCAGCGGTCGAGCGGCTCGGCGTCGGGGGTGCGCAGCCCGGCGGTGACCCGGGCGCCGGTGCGGCGCACGAACGGGTTCGAGTACCGCCCGCCCCCGTGCATCTGCAGCACCAGGTCGAACCGGCGGCGGCGCAGGGCCGCGTAGAACTCCTCGGGCGCCTCGCCCTCCTCGGTGTCCGGCAGCGACACGCCCTTCACCGGCGGCAGCGCCACCACCTCGTCGACCGGTCCGGGGCGGCCGCGCAGGAAGCGGGCGTGCCAGGGGCGGCCGAGCAGGGTGAGCCGGGCCTCCGGGTAGGCGGCCTTGACCGCCTCCAGCGCCGGGTAGGCGAGCAGCAGGTCGCCGATCGCGTTCGCCCGCAGCACCGCGATCCGCCGCACGCCGGGCACCCGGCCGGAATCACTGGTCATGGCGCCTCGTCCGCGATCACGTAGTCGTAGCACTCGGCGTCGCGGTCCCGGATCGTGGTGGGCAGCTCCAGGTGGTAGGCGCGGCTCGGCAGCAGGCCGGCCCCGCCGTACCGCTCCATGAGCCGGAGCTGGGCGACCACGTCCTCCCCCGCGTGCCGCGGCGGCACCGCGGGCCAGAAGTCGAACCCGCCGCACTCGACCAGCCGCCGCCGGTCGTAGAGCACGCACGCCCCGATCCAGGCGACCTTGTACGGCCACCAGGCCCGGCCGCGGCGGCGGTGCCGGTGGGCGAGGTGGAGCGGGTTGGCCGCGTTGTGCAGCAGGTGCCGGGCCCAGGCCGGGCCGCCGCGCCGTACCCGCTCGGGCCGCACCCGGCCCCGCCACTCCTCGTACGGCGCCAGCTCGTGCGGCCGCACGTCGTCCCGGTACGACAGCCCCTGTACGGCGAAGCCCACGAAACCGCAGCGCAGGGTCGCCAGGGCGTGCGCGAGCACGGCGACGCCGTGCACGTCGAGCCAGACGTCGTCGTCGAGGAAGAGCACGGCGGACCGCTCCGCCTTGGACAGCAGGAACGCCCGCTGCTCGGCCATGCCGCGCGGCGGCACGTGGCGGTGCACCTCGACCAGGTGCCCGTGGTGCCGCAGGATGCGGATCGCCGCGGCGACGATCGGCTCGTCCGCCACCGGGGTCGCCGACTGGTCGGAGACGATCACCCGGAAGCCGGGCGCGGTCTGCGCGGCGAGCCCGGTGAGGGTGACCGCGAGCGCCGCGGGCCGGTCCTTGGTCGGCACGAGCACGTCGACGTCCCGGGCGACGTCGGGGACGCCGGCCGCCGGCCCTGCGTCGCGGCCGTCCGGCCAGGGCTGGGCCATCGCGCACACAACGCCCCGGCTACCCCGGCACCATCTGGGCAAACACGATGTTTGCCGAACATATCGGGCGGTACTAAGGCGCCATGGACGAGTGCATCGATCGGCTGCAGACGGCACTCGAGCGCGTCCGCCCGGCGCTCGCCACGATCGGCGCCTGGGGTGACCGTCTGGCGTCGGTGCTGCACGCCGGGGGGCGGCTGCTCGCGTGCGGCAACGGGGGCAGCGCGGCCCAGGCGCAACACCTCACCGCCGAGCTGGTGGGGCGGTTCGAGAAGGAGCGGCGGCCGTTCTCCGCGATCCCGCTGCACGCCGACACCTCGTCGCTCACCGCGCTGGTCAACGACTACCGGCCGGACGAGGTGTTCGCCCGCCAGGTGCGGGCGCACGGCCGGCGCGGCGACGTGCTGGTGTGCCTGTCGACGAGCGGGTCGAGCCCGAACGTGGTGGCCGCGGCGCGCACCGCCCGCGAGCTCGGCATGATCACCTGGGCGCTGACCGGCCCGGCCCCGAACCCGCTCGGCCTGGCCTGCGACGACGCGATCGCGGTCGAGGCGGCGGGCACCGCCACCATCCAGGAAGTGCACCTCGTCTTAGTTCACGCTCTTTGTTCTGTTTTGGACCAAGCGGCGGGAAGAAGCGGCTCCGATCCGTTCTCGTGCTACTTCTCTGGGTAGCGGCCCGGGCATGATCGAGCGCTTCGCCAAGCTGCGGGCCGTGGTCGTCGGGGACGTCATGCTCGACTCCTGGCTGCAGGGCCCGGCCACCCGCATGGCACAGGAGGCCCCCGTGCCCGTGGTGCGCGTCGAGCGCACCGAGGAGGCCCCCGGCGGCGCGGCGAACACCGCGGTGAACCTCGCCGCGCTCGGCGCGGCCGTGCACCTGCTCGGCGTGGTCGGCGACGACCGGCCGGGACGGCTGCTCGCCCGGCTGCTGCGCCGCCACGGCGTGACCGGGCTGCTCACCGGCGAGCGCCGTACCGCGGTGAAGCGCCGCCTGCTCGCCGGCGGGCAGCTCGTCGCCCGCTACGACGAGGAGGACCGCGCCCCGATCGGCGACCACCTGATCCGGCGGCTCATCGCCCGGCTGCGCCGCCTCGCCCCGCGCGCCGACGTCGTGATCGCCTGCGACTACGGCGCGGGCGTGTGCACCGACGCGGTACGGCACGCGCTGCGCGGCATGCCGCTGCTCGTGGTCGACGCGCACGACGTGCGGCCCTGGGCCGAGTGCCGCCCCGACGCCGTGCTGCCGAACTACGCCGAGGTGTGCCGCCTGCTCGGCGAGCCCGGCGACGGCGGCGACCGGGTCGCCCACCTCACCGCCGCGTCCCGGCGCATCCTGGAGGCCACCCGGGCCCGCATGGTGGTCACCACGCTCGACGGCGACGGCACGCTGCTGCACCGGCCCGGACGCCCGCCGTACCGCACCCACGCGGTGCCCGCGCCCGACCACATGAGCACCGGCGCCGGGGACACCTTCACCGCCGCGTTCGCGCTCGCCCTCGCCGCGGGCGCGAGCCCCGAGCACGCCGCCGACATCGGGCAGGCCGCCGCCCGGGTCGTGGTGCGCCGCCCCGGCACGGTCGCCTGCGGCAGGCACGAGCTCGTCCAGGAGCTCGGCACCGGCGGCCGGGCCGTACCGCCCGAGGTGCTCGCCCGGCGGATCGCCGAGCACCGGGAGCGGGGCGACCGCGTCGTGTTCACCAACGGCTGCTTCGACGTGCTGCACCGCGGGCACGTGGTGTGCCTGGAGGAGGCGCGGGCGCTCGGCGACGTGCTCGTGGTCGCGGTGAACGGCGACGCGAGCGTCACCCGGCTCAAGGGGCCGGGGCGGCCGATCAACGCCTGCGAGGACCGGGTGGCCGTGCTCGCCGCGCTCGACTGCGTCGACTACGTGGTGGTGTTCGAGGAGGACGACCCGGGCGAGCTGATCCGGCTCGTCCGCCCCGACGTGTACGTCAAGGGCGGGGACTACCACCCCGAGCTGCTCCCCGAGGCCGCGCTCGTGCGCGAGCTCGGCGGCGAGGTGCGGGTGCTCGACTACGTGCCGGACCGGTCGACCACCGCGATCGTCAACCGCATCCGCACCCAGGCATAGCCGGCCCCGGCCCGGGTAGTGAGGCACGGTCCGGGCGGGACGTCCACCCGACCCGGCCGACACCGGAGGCGACCATGAAGCGGATTCCCGAGGAGCGTTCCCCGACCGGCAAGCCGATGGTCCCTGCCACCCCGCGCGACGTGCTGCACATCCGCATCGGCTCGTTCATCCTGCTGTTCACCCTCGCCTTCGGCACGCTGGCGTTCGTTCTCGGGGTCACCGTGCTCGGCATCCTGCTCTACCTGATCGCGATCGGCACGATCGTCGACATCGTGCTCGCGGTACGGCGCCAGCGCCGCCTCGGCGGCAGCCCCGAAGGCCTCGAATGACCCGCGGGCCAGGCGCGCACCGGTCCCCGGGGCGCGCCGTGACGCCCGGGGCACACCCGATGAAGGAGTGACGGCGCATGGCCGTCGACGACCCGCACCGGCTGGGCGAGCTCGCGGCGCAGCTCCGCGTGGACGCGGTGCGCGCGTCCGCCGCCGCGGGGTCGGGCCACCCCACCTCCTCGCTGTCGGCCGCCGACCTGATCGCCGTGCTGCTCGCCCGGCACCTGCGGTACGACGTCCACCACCCCGGTAATCCCGGCAACGACCACCTCGTGTTCTCCAAGGGCCACGCCTCGCCGCTGCTGTACGCGACGCTCAAGGCGGCCGGGGCGATCGGCGACGCGGAGCTGCTCACCTTCCGCGCCCGGCACAGCCGGCTGGAGGGGCATCCCACGCCGCGGCTGCCCTGGGTGGACGTGGCGACCGGCTCGCTCGGCTTCGGGCTGCCGGTCGGGGTGGGGCTCGCGCTCACCGGGCGGCGGCTCGACCGCCTGCCGTACCGGGTGTGGGTGCTGTGCGGCGACGGCGAGCTCGCCGAGGGCTCGATGTGGGAGGCCGCCGAGCACGCCGGGTACGAACGGCTCGGCAACCTCACCGCGATCGTCGACGTCAACCGGCTCGGCCAGCGCGGCCCCACCCGGCACGGCTGGGACACCGCCGCGTACGCGGCCCGGTTCGGCGCGTTCGGCTGGCACACGATCGAGATCGACGGGCACGACCTGGACGCGATCGACCACGCCTATCGCGAGGCCGCGCGGAGCGACCGGCCGGCCGTGGTGCTCGCGCGCACCCGCAAGGGCCGGGGCGTGGCGGCGGTCGAGGACCGCGAGGGCTTCCACGGCAAGCCGCTCAAGGACGCCGGGCACGCGATCGCCGAGCTCGGCGGGGAGCGGCACCTCACCGTGTCCGTGGCGCCGCCGCGGTCGTCGCGACAGCCGCACCGCTTCCCCGGCGGGCCGTACCGGCCGCCCGAGTACGAGGTCGGCACCCAGGTGGCGACGCGGGACGCGTTCGGGGCGGCGCTGGCGGCGCTCGGGGCGGCGCGCGGCGAGGTGGTCGCGCTCGACGGCGAGGTCGCCGACTCGACCCGGACCGAGGCGTTCGCCGCCGCCCATCCGGAGCGGTTCTTCGAGTTCTACATCGCCGAGCAGCAGATGACGGCCGCCGCGGTCGGCATGCAGCGGCGGGGGTGGATCCCGTTCGCGGCGACGTTCGCGGCGTTCTGGACGCGTGCGTACGACTTCGTGCGGATGGCCGCGGTGAGCCGGGCCGACCTGCGGCTGGTCGGCTCGCACGCGGGCGTGTCCATCGGGCCCGACGGCCCGTCCCAGATGGGCCTGGAGGACCTCGCCGCGTTCCGCGCGGTCCACGGCAGCACGGTGCTGTACCCGTGCGACGCCAACCAGGCCGCGGCGCTCACCGCCGCGATGGCCGGCCTCTCCGGGGTGTGCTACCTGCGCACCACCCGCAACCCCACGCCGGTGATCTACCGGCCGGGCACGCGGTTCCCGGTCGGCGGCAGCCGGGTGCTCCGCGGCTCCGGCCGGGACGCGGTGACGATCGTCGCCGCCGGGATCACCGTGCACGAGGCGCTCGCCGCCGCGGACGCCCTGGCCGCGGACGGCATCGCCGCCGGGGTGATCGACGCGTACTCGGTGAAGCCGATCGACGCGGCCACGATCCGCACGGCCGCCGAGCGCACCGGCCGCGTCCTCACCGTCGAGGACCACTGGCCCGAGGGCGGCCTCGGCGACGCCGTGCTCGAGGCCCTCGCGGAGTCCGACGCCAAGGTGGTCCGGCTCGCCGTACGGGCGATGCCCGGCTCGGCGACGAGCCGGGAGCAGCTCGAGGACGCCGGCATCGACCGCGGCGCGATCCGCCGGGCCGTCCACGACCTGTACGCCCTGGCGGCCCGCTGACCACGTCGCGCCGTACGGCCGGGGCCGTCAGTGAGCCACCGGTGGGCGGCACGTGGTTCGCCCCGGTCGCGGCCGCCGCGCGTCGGGCGGGGCTCAGCGGGCCTTCGCGGTGGCCCGGCGGTTCGCCTTCTTGATCGCCTCGACGAGCTCGCCCTTCGTCATCCTCGAGCGGCCCTTCACGCCGAGGCGGGCGGCGGTCTTGTAGAGGTGCTCCTTGGTGGCGTTCGCGTTCACGCCCTCGGCCGTCCTCCCCTGGCGCGGCGTGCCCCTGCGCGCCTGGGCGTCGGACGGGCCCTTCGCGGCCTTGGGCTCCCAGTGGTCGCCCACCTTCTCGAACGAGTGCTTGAGCGCGGCGTACGCGGTGCGGTGGGCGCGCTGCCCCTCGCCGTAGGTCTCCACGGCGGAGTCGTGCGCCTTGATCCAGGTGTCCTGGGCCTTCTTCGGCGACCGTCGCAGCGTGGACGGCAACTCTTCCCTGGCGGGCATCTCCGGCTCCTTTCGGCGCTGACGGCCGGCGCTCGGCCTCGCGCCCTCCCCCTATCCCCGGTACGGCCCGCAAACGTGCCATATGGCCCGGACGGCCCTGCCGTACCGGACGGCCCAAAAAATTCATGGCGGCTCGGGAACATCGGGCCGCCGTCGTTGGTTCAATACAGCGTGGCCGGTGTGCCCAGTGTCCCCGGGCCTCACCCATTTGCCTTCGCGGAATACCGTTCGGCTGGAGCCGCGTTGAGCCTTCGCCGCGAGGCGACACGCACACCGGTGCACACGCGTCGAGGGCCTCGCCACAACCAATGGCGGGGCCCTCGTTGCCGTTCCCGGGCGGTGTGCTTCCGCCGCTCAGAGCTCCAGATCGAAGGAGACGTCCACGACCCGGACGGTCGCGACCGACGGATCGTCGAGCATCTTCCGCACCTGGGCGACCGAGACGGTCCGGTCCACGTACCCGTACACCTTGCCCGCGGTGGCGGCGGCGCGCAGCCTGCTCAGGTCGAGGCCGAACCGGCGCAGGTTGGCGTCGTCATGCTCGCGCAGGGACGCCGTCCAGCGCCGGAAGTTCTCCAGCTCGTGCGGCACGAGCTCGTGGCAGGCGCCGCTCCTCGGCTCGGAGGTGCTCGGCGACATGCGGCCGCCCCAGGTGATGGGGGTCGCGCGGGGCCGCCTCTCGTAGACCACGAGCTCCGGGCACGAGCCGTACCGGCGCGCGAAATCGGCGAGCCCGGGGGCGTCGAGCGGGGTGGCGAACTCGACGACGACGAGCGCGTTCATGGCCTCGGGCAGCCTGGCGAGGACCGCGCGCATCCGCTCCTTCGGCCGGTTGCCGGTGCCCAGGTCGTAGAGGGCGTAGCTGAGCGGCGTCTCGGTGGCGTGCCCGAGCGGCACGCGGGCCACGCGGCCGAACAGGTCCTGACGGATCTCCTCCCTGCGGTCGCCGAACGCCGCGTCGGTGCCGAACGTCCCGGTCGCGCGGATCGGGGTCGCCCCCACCTCGAGCGAGAGCGTGAGCGGGGACGCCTCGATCGCGCCGAGGCGTATCCGGTACGCGGGATTGGCGATCGCCAGGGCCGTGCCCAGCACGTCCCGCATGCGCTGCTCCCGGTCGCCGCGCAGGTGCGGCGCCCGCAGGCCCAGCGTCGCCGCGAGGGTGATGACGAGCAGGATGGCGGCCGTGACGAGGCTCGTCCGCAGGATGCCCCTGCGGATCGCGCGGCGCGTGCGCCTGGGGTCGAAGTCGGGGATCTCGAACTCCGGCGGGCCGTCGTGCTCGTCGAAGTCCGTATGGGGTCTGTTATCGGTCATCGTTCGGCTCCGTAGGCTCTGGCGAAGGCGGCGCGGGCCCGCCACAGGGGGGTTTTGATCGAGCTCGTGGTGCGGCCGGTCATCGCCGCCACCTCCGCGAGGGAGAAACCGTCGAAGTAGACGAGGGTGAGCAGGCGGCGCTGCGGCTCGGGCAGCCTGCCGAGCACGTCGAGGACCGCGACGGCGTCACCCGCGAGCTCCGGCACGCCGAGCTCGTCCGCGTCCGGCAGCGGGAGCTCCCGGCGGAGGCGCCGTACGTGGTCGATGAGGACGTTGCGCGCGATGCTGAGCAGCCAGGCCGCCGGTGACCCGCCGCGCCGGCCGAGCAGCGCCCGGGTGGCCTTGACGAAGGTCTCCTGCGCGAGGTCCTCGGCGAGGTGGGGGTCTCGGGTACGGCGCAGCAGGTGAGAGCGTCGTCCTGGTGAACGCGCTCGACCCCGCCACCTTCCGCGGCGAGTCGAACGCCTACCCGCGCCGCGGCCGCATCCCGTCGAGCGTCAACGTGCCCTTCTCGGCGAACACGTCGCGGACCTCGTCGGTGCCGCGGACCTCGACGTGGTCGGCCGGACGACGCCGGGCGGCTCGGGGTGCCGGTCGGCTTCGCTTGGGGCGGCCGCCTCATGTTCCGGCCCAAGGAAGGGCGGCGGGACAGTTACCGAGGCGACTCCGCCGCGTCGTACCTCTCCAGGACCTGGCGGCAGAAGTGGGCGAGGTTCAGCCGCAACGCCTCGTCGGGCGTGAAGGCCGCCAGTGCCTGTCCCTCGGTCAAGGTCAGCTGCTCGGGCGTCAGCGGTGTGTGCACTTCGAAGACCGTTGACCGGCCGGCCGCGCCGTTCGCCCAAACGACACGTCTTCCCCGGGACAAGCCGGAGCCTGCCCCGGCACAAGCCGGTGCCGCCGATCCCCGCGGCCGCTCCGCCGGTGGCGCGATGAGCGCCGGCGGGATCGTCATGAAAGCCAAGTTTTGACCTTCGTGGACCGCCGATCTCGTCCTCCGGACCCACGAATCAACCGCCGCTGACCTTCCTCTGAAAAACAATGCCCGGCGCTGTAGGCCGGACATCCGCGCCGCCGGCGCGCATATTGCCAACGGCGGCCGGAAACCCCATTTCATCCTCCGCGCCAATTCCCGAGACGTGCGGATAACTTACCCAAATTTCGTATCCGCAGGGCCAGATCCGAGGTTAGCGGGCCACCAAACGAGGCGATCACCCCATAGTGGCCGCATGACCGCGAGCAGCGGGTTACCGGGCCCGGTTGCGGCCCGGTGTCTCAGGTAGGAGATCTCGTGAACGGGTTCGGTGGGGACGTCAACGGTCAATTCGTGAGCTGTGTCGCCCTCCCGGCGATGACGTCATCGGTCGCGACCGCGCGTGTCCATACGCGCACCCTCATGCAGCAATGGGAAGTGCCGGCCGTTGTCGACGACGCCGAAGTCGTCGTCAGCGAAATACTCACCAACGCGATAAAGGCGACGACTTTCCTGCCCTGCGACGCCGACGCCCCGGAGCCATCCGACCACCCCGAACACGTGTGCCTCTGCCTGTTCCTCGACGACGGCGAACTCGTCGTCGAGGTCTGGGACCCCCGCTACGAGACCCCCAAGCGACGGGACGTCGACCTCTACGACGAGGGCGGCCGCGGCCTCTGGCTCGTCGAGTCCCTGAGCCGCGCCTGGGGCGTCCGCTGGCCCCCGACCGGCGGCAAGATCGTCTGGGCCCGACTGACCTGCCCCACCCCTCCCTCGGCCGCCACGGCAGCCCACGACCAACCCCCGACCCGCCTCGGCGCGTCCACGTGACCCCGGCACGGCCGTACCGCAAAGCCCCCCACCCATCCCCGGGGCCATGCCGTGGCTATGACGCCTCTCCGAGCAGCTCCGCCACCCGGGAGCGAACGGATCGTGTCTGCGGATCCTCGTAGGAGGCGAGTATCTCCAAGGCGCGTCGCCCGTTCTCCACGGCCGCATCCACCTCGCCCGCGAGGCGCTGGGCTATGGCGAGATCCCCCAGCGCCACCCCGAGCCGCCATTGGTCGCCCAGCTCGTTGTGCACGGCCGCCGCACGCCGATGAAACTCGATCGCCTCCTCCGGCCGCCCCATCTCGCGGCAGGCGCGGCCCGTCGCGTTCCACGCCTGCGCCTCACGTGCCCGGTCGCCGAGTTCTCGGTGCAGCTGAGCGGAACGCTGGAGAGCGACGAGGGCGTCCTGCGCGTTGCCGCGTGCAAGGTGCACCATGCCGAGTTCGAGCAGCCAGTAACCCTCCCAGACGGCGTTCTGATGTTCCCGTGCGATGGCGACGGCCCGGTCGATGTACTCCTGTGCCCTCTCGAGTTCACCGCGTTGCCGAGCGATCAGGGAGAGAATGCGTAACGCATTCCCCTCCCCACCCCGGTCGCCGCGTGCTACGAACAGATCCAGCGCCTGCCGTACCAAGGGCTCGGCCTCGCCCGGCCGACCCAGTTCGGCGCGCACCTCGGCGAGGTTGGCCGCGGTCACCGCCGCCCAGAAGGGCTCATCGAGGTCACGGAAGATCGCCATGCCGCTCTCGAACATGGCGCCCGCCTGCACCAGATCGCGGCTTCTGAGGTGGATCAGCCCGATGGCGTTCAGGGACAGCCCCTCGGCCATGCGGTTGCCCAGCTCGCGGCGAAGCTCGAGGGCCGCGGTGTGGTATTGGAGCCCTTTCGCCAGCCGGTGCGACTGGGTGTAGGCCATGCCCAGGCTTTCCAGCAACTCGGCTTCGGCCTCCCGGTCGCCCAGCCGCCGCGCGGCGTCCAAGCCGATCGTCGAGGTCGTGATCCAGTCGTCGAAGGGATTGAAGCGCATGTAGGCGGCACGCAGCGCTACCGCGAGCTTCCACGCGATGTCGGGCATTCCGTTCGCCGCGGCGGCCCGCGTGGCTGCCACGAGGTTCGGCCGCTCGGTCTCGTACCACTCCAGCGCATCCCGGTAGGTGTCGAACCGCAGCGGCTCCAACCCTGGTGCCGGCGGATCAAGCGGAACATGGGCCTCGCCCGGGTTGAGGAAACTTTGCGCGGCGTCCATCGTCCGCAGGTACCACTCCAGCGCCCGGCGCAGATGGGCGCGACGGTCCTCCGCTGTCTCCTCGCGGTTGGCCTGATCCGTGGCGTAACTGCGTAGCAGATCGTGAAACTGATAACGGTCAGCCGAATGGTTTTCCAACAGATGCGCTCCGACCAATGTGTCCAATTTGTGTCGGGCCGAGGTCACGCTCGTGCCGACCATGGCTGCGACGACGGGAGCGCCGAATTCCGCTCCGGGGTGCAGACCCAGGAGCCGGAACAGGCGCGCGGTGTCCGCCGGGAGCGCGCGGTAGGACCAGGCGAACACGGTTCGCACCGCCTCCCCTTCGCTCTCCTCGGCGGTGAGCGCGTCCCAGCGCCCCGACTCGCTGCGCAGGTCGGCGATGAGTTCGTCGAGCTGCATCCACGGCCGGCTGGCGGCCCGCTCGGCGGCGATGCGCAAGGCGAGCGGTAGCCGGGCGCACAGCCGCGCGAGCTCGGCCAGCTTCGCCGGATCGTCCTGGGAGCGATAACCGGCGGTGACCACACGGAGCAGCTCGACGGCGTCGTCCTCCTGCAGCACGCCCAAGGTGATCCGGTGCGCTCCCTCGCGAACCACGAGGCTGGAGAGGCGGCTGCGACTGGTCACCAGGACGAGGCAGCCCGGCGCCCCCGGCAGCAGCGGCCTGACCTGCGCGGCGGTCGCCGCGTTGTCCAGCACGATGAGCATGCGCCGATCCGCGAGCAGTGACCGGTACAGCGCGGCGGCCGCGTCGACATCGGTCGGGATCGCCTGCGGGGAGACGCCGAGCGAGACGAGGAATCGGCCAAGGGCCTGCTGCGGGCTCACCGGCTCCCCCGGGTCGTAGCCCCGAAGGTTCACATAGAGCTGCCCGTCAGGGAAACAATCCTTCACCTGATGCGCCCAGTGCAGGGCGAAGGTGGTCTTGCCCACGCCCGCCGTGCCCGCGATCACCGCCAGCGACACCGAAGGCGGATCGGTGGCGGTGTCGGAGAACAGCACCGCGTCCAGATGCCGGGATTCGGATAACCGGTCGACGAAACCTCGTACGCCGCCGGGGAGCTGCCGCGGCGTCGGCGGTACGGCGGGGCCGGCATTGTGAAAATGAATTCCGCCATCGATCGTGCCCGCCTGCACCACGTTGCTCGCCGAGCCCGACATCTCGGAACGGGTCATCGGGCTGGGTGACCGATCCGGTTCTTCCTGGGCTCGTTCGTCTGTCCGCACCTCCTGGTCTCCTCCGTGACCGCATTCCTCAGACCGGCGGGATCAGCGCTGCGATCTTACGGTCGAAGTACAGATGAAGATCCTCGCCCTTCGCATAGAGATCACGTATGAACGAGGTCCAGCGGTTCACGGTTTCACGGTCGGAGTATCTGATGGCGCCGTCAAGAACGCCGTCTTCGTCGTAGAGCACCTCGTAAAGGACGGAGTCGCCGAGTGTGACCACCTCCGGAAGTTGTCCGCCGCTTTCGTACGGCGCAACGTCCTCCGGACCCACGACTCTGATGAGCTCTCCGCATTCCTCACGAAGACGCAGGAGATGGAGCTCCCATTGGAGGTAGGGATCGAGTGGCTCCTCCACCACACGCACGCGGTAGAGGTCGATCCCCAGACGCGCGGCTTGCGCGGAGAACTCGCGCAGATAGTCGCGTTCCTCCTCGATCAGAGTGAGCGCCTCACTCCAATCGCCTCGGTTGAACGCCTCCCAACTGGGAAAACCTGGCTCCTTGAAATGCTGCTGTCGCTCGAGTTTCCACGACTCCTGGCCGCGGATCTCCCATTGCCGCCTCCGGAACTCCCGGCGATAGGCGTCGAGCGACAGGCGTGACCCCAGGGACCTGTTGAGCGCCGGTGACTTAGGCATCGGGAATATCCCTCTTGGCCGCTACGATCGTCTGGCGCGGTATGACCACGAGCCTCTCGTCGGCGGCGATCCGCACGCCGGAGGGCAGCCGAGATCGGTAGGCCTCGGTGAGGTCGCGGCCGATTACGGCGATGTCGCCGTCGTCCAGTTCCCAGATGTCGGGACAGCCGTCACGGCCTCCCGTGACACCAAGCTCCTCGGGTGACTTACCCAGCCTCTGTAAGAAGGATGCCGAGGCGTTCGCCTCCCAAGCACGGGGTGTGTCCATAGGAAATCCTCGCGTTCGCCTGACCTTACAATTCGACCGTACACAGAATGGTCTGCAAGGACAATGTTCGTCCGATATAAGGCTGTGCCGCACCGACTTATTTTGTAGGGACTTATACGACGACGATCGGGTTTTCACCCGACAGCTCCAAGAGTCCCATCTGAAGTCGTTCGACATGGTTGGCACCATTGATCAAGATCTTTAATGTCGAGTGTAGACATCTCGATCAATCCGGGCAATGACCTTTACGCGAAAGTGATCTTGCTCATCCAGTCGATCCACCCAGATCTTGTACCCCTATTCGGAGGCGACTTCCTAAAGCTTCAGCAATGGCCATGCCTTCAACAAAGGGACGATCCGGGTCCAGTCGGTGAGGGCCCGACGTCGCCGGGTCCAACGCCCGTACCGGTCATCGACGCTTTGGCCGGGATGAAGTCCTACGCATCGCCGGATTGCATTCGGCCACATGTGCGAATTGGACGGCGCGGATTGGCCGGGCCATGAAACTTTCCCGCTCTGATCGCCGGCCGGCTATCGGCGGCGGTCGAAACGCAAGGGCAGTGCAGGCGACAGGTCGTGGCTTCGGCGGGTGGTGCGCGTGCCGGACGGTCATCGTATGAGAAGCGATTCCGTGCGCGTAACCGGTTGGCTACACACAGCCAGGCAGGCAATCACCGTGGGCTACGGTGGAGCCGTGGCCGTTGGCCCCTCATCGGCAACGGTCGGAGGGCGACACCCGCGTCAGGCAGGCAGGTGGATGGAGACCTTCGGCAAGCGTGCGCGTGCCCTCATGCGTGAGCGTGGGATCTCCCTGCGTCGGCTCGCACAGCAGATCAACTACGACCCCGGGTATCTGTCCAAGGTCCTCAATGGGCGGAAACGCGCCACCCCTCACCTGGCCGAACGCGTCGACGCGGCCTTGGGGGCGAACGGAGAGCTGGTCGCCCTCGTCCCGCCCGGCGGCCGGTGGAGAGTGCCGGACGACGCGTCCGACGGCGGGCTCACTCCGGACGACGAGGAACGCCTCATGCTCGCCGTACGCCGTCCTTCCCGCCTTGATGGGGCGGTGGTGGACGCGCTCGCGAAGATCCTCGCCGCGCAACGCCGGGCGGAAGACGCCATCGGGTCCGGTCCGCTGCTCGCACCGGTCGCCGCCCAGCTCGGCACCATCGAGGACCTTGTCGTCGACGCCCGCGGCCCGGTACGGCTCCCGCTCGTCGACGTCGCCTCCCAGTGGGCGGAGTTCCTCGGGTGGCTGCACACCAGCACCGGCGACGCCGAGCAGGCGCGGCGGTGGTTCGACCGGGCCGCGGAGTGGGCCGCCGAGTCCGGGAACCCGACGATGGCGGCCACCGTGCTCAGCTTCAAGGGCCACCTCGCGTTCCTGCTCGGCCGGATGGGTCCGGCCGCCGGCCTTTCCCGCGCGGCCCGCCGGTCTCCGGCGGTGTGGATCGGGCAGCGCGCGTACGACGCCCACCAGGAGGCGCGCGCCCTCGCGGTGATCGGCGACCCCATGGCCGAGCGCCTGCTCGCCGAGGCCGCCGAACTCGCCGCCGCGGTCGAGGACCATCGGGATGACACGCCGCCGTGGATCTATTACTACTCCGCGCCGTTCTACCTGCTCGAGCGCGGATGGGTGTACCGGCTGCTCGGCCGCGACGACGAGCGGCTCAACGCCGAGGCGATCCGCCACCTGTCCGCCGGGCTCGCCGGGCTTGGGGACGCACGGGAGTCGGCGTGGGCGGCCGAGTACCTCTATCACCTCGCGTTCGCCCTGTTCCAGGCGGGCGAGGCCGGACAGGCGTGTGAGACGGCCGGGCAGGCGGCGGCGATCGCGCACCGGACGGGATCACACCGGCTGCTGGCACGGCTCGGCGGGCTACACCTGCGGATGCTCCGCAGATGGCCGAAGCGTCCGGAGGTGATCGAGCTGGGCGAGCGGCTCCGCTGACATCCGGGCTCGTTGGACGCCCGGCCGGAGCGGGCTCGCCGTACGGCTCAGCCCTGGGTACGGCGGCGCCGTACCCGCCGGGGGTAGGCCTTGGCGGTTTCGGCGAGGCGGGCGGCGTGGTCGGCCTGGCGGCGCCAGTGGCCGTAGGCGGAGCCGCGCTGGGCGAGGCGGTCGAGTTCGCGCATGGCGTGGAGGGGGATGAAGGCGGGCTCGGCGTCGCGCCAGGGGGTGCCGGGGAGCGGCATGAAGGTGTGGGTGTGGATGCGGGCGCCGAGGTCGGCCAGTTCGGCGGCGAAGCGGAGGGAGGCCTCCAGGTCCTGCTCGGTCTCGCCGGGCATGCCGAAGATGAAGTCGACGTTGACGCGGAACCCGTGTTCGACGGCGATGCGGACGGCGTCGCGTACCGGCTGGGTGCCGTGGCCGCGGCCGGCCGCGGTGAGCAGGCGGTCGGAGCCGGACTGGGCCCCGATGATCACGTTGTCGTTGGCGACGTAGCGCTTGAGCAGCCGCATCGCCTCGGGGGTGACGTGCTCGGGGCGGATCTCGGACGGGAAGCTGCCGAAGAAGATGCGGCCGTTCGGGGGCAGCTCCTCGCGGACCGTGGCGAGCAGCTCCTCGACCGCGTCGAGGTCGGGGTCGGGACCGGGCGAGCCGTACGACAGGCAGGTGGGCGTGATGAAGCGGACGTCGCGCAGCCCGTGCTCGGCCATCCAGCGCACGTGTTCACGCACGCTCGCGGGCGAGCGGTGGCGGAACCTCCCGCCGAACATGAACGGGGTCTGGCAGAAGCGGCACGTGTACCGGCAGCCGCGCGTGATCTCGATGGGGCCGAAGTGGCGGCGCCGGTTGGGGAAGGACGGGAACGTGTCGAGCGGCGGCTGCGGGGCGGGCGGGGTGCGCAGGGCGACGCCGTCGGCGTCGCGCAGGGCCAGCCCGGGGACCTTGGTGAGCGGGGTGTCCTCGCGCAGCGCGGTGACGAGCGAGATGATCGTGGACTCGCCCTCGCCGATCGCGGCGAGGTCCCAGCCGAGGTCGAGGACGTGCTGCGGCTCGGCGGTCGCGTGCACGCCTCCGGCGATGTGCAGCACGTGGTCGCCGTCGGCGAGTTCGCGGACCGCGGCGAGCTCCTCGGCCATCTTCTCGGCGTCGGGCGAATAGAACGACCACAGCACGAGCACCCGGTCGGCCTTCGCGGACGCGATGTGCGCCGCGGTCTGCTCGACCGTTTCGCCGAGGAGCGTCTCGCAGTCCAGCCCGGCGGTGTCCATCGCGGCGAGCAGCGCGTGCACGCCGTACGTCACGGCCTTGCGATAGCGGACCACCACCGTCACGTCCATTGCCACACAGGGAAGGGTAGTGGCCGCCCGGCGCGGCCCGCGCCGCCGCGACCAGGCCACGAGACGCCCAGGTACGGCACGGCCCGCGGCGGCCGCGATCCGCCGCAACGGGCCGGATCCGGCCGGGCCGCGGGCCTGCCCGGCGGCGCTCGTCCGCCGGGGCCGTCCCGTGACAGGGCGTCTACTCCGGCTCCACCCGCATCGCCGCCTCCTCGGCGCTGAAGCCGCCCGCGTCCGGCCCGACCTCCGCGGCGATCTCGTCCGGCTCGTCGTCGCCGCGCGCCCCTTCGTCCGGGGCGACGAGACGACCGGCGCGCCGCGGCTCGTCCCAGACCGCGCCCGACGGCTCCTCGGGCTGGGCGGGCCACTCGTCCTCGAGGCCCTCGCCGGGCTCGAGCTCGATCTCGTCGGACCAGGGGGTGCCCTCCTCCTCGCCCTCCCCGGTCTCCTCCGGCAGCCGCATGCCACCGCCCACCTCGTCCGGGCCGAACATCGGCTGCTCCTCCGGCAGCTCGCGGGCGAGCCGCGCCCCGAGCGGCTCCCCCTCGCGCTGCTCCTCGGCCGTGAGCCCGAAGTCGTCGACGGCGATCGGCCGGTCGGCGGGGATCGGCTCCTCCTGCGGGTCGACCGCCCGCTGCTGCTCCGGCGTCCCGCTCTGCAGATCCGGGATGCCCTCGTCCTCGAACCGCGAGTGCGGATCGGGCTCCGGCATGTTCCTGCTCACGACGTCTCCCCCGAGCCTCGGTCACCCGCCATCTGCCCTGGCCGCCCCGTCGTTAACGGCCCGCGCGACCGGGCGCCGTGCCGTACGGCGGGGCCGGACGGAGCCCGGCGAGGGTGTTTGCCCCGCCGCCCTGGGGGCACGCGGAGGGGGACACGGAAATAAGGAACGACGGCGAAGGGCCGCACGATCCATCACGATCACGCCGTTCGCCACGGGACCGGCGAAACGCCCGAACACGGCGACCGATTCCGAGATCCGCAACCCGCAACCAAGCTCGAAGGAGTCAGTAGTGCTGACGCTGACCGATGACGCCGTTCAGGCCATTCGCGACCTTCTGGTCGGTGAGGACCTCCCGCAGGACGCCGGGATGCGCATAGCCGCCGTGGAGAGCGACCCCGGGTCGCTCGAGCTGTCGCTGACCAGCGGACCGCAGGCCGGCGACGAGGTGGTCGCGCGCGAGGACGTGCGCGTCTTCCTCTCCCCGGAGGCCGCGCGCATCGTCGAGGACAAGACCCTCGACGCCGACGTGAGCACCCAGGGCAGACCGTCCTTCCGCCTCACCCGCCAGGTGTGACGCCGTACGCCTCCCGCCGTGGCACGCGCCGCGGCGGGAGGCGGCTTTTTCGGTACGGCGGGCCGTCAGGCGAGCGCGAGGAAGAGCTTCTCCAACCTGGCCAGGTCCACCTCGGCCTGCTGGGGGTCGGCGTCCTCGCGCTTCACGCACTGCTCCAGGCCGGTGGCGATGATCTTGAAGCCGGCGCGGTCCAGGGCGCGGGAGACCGCGGCGAGCTGGGTGATCACCTCGGCGCAGTCCCGTCCGTCCTCGATCATCTGGATGATGCCGCCGATCTGCCCCTGTGCTCGCCGCAGGCGGACCACGACGTCGGCCAACGCATCCTTGTCGATCTCCACCGGGCACCCCCTTTCTGGTACCCCCCAGGGTAGGACTCCGCGCCGGGTGGCGGGGCATTTCCACGGCACGGCACGGACGACGTACCGGCCTCCCCGCCCGTCGTCGCCGAACGGGCCGCGCCCATCCCCGCCGGGGTCGCATAGGGTCCCCCTCGTGATCCTGGTAGCCGGCTACGACCCCGCCTGGCCCGCCCGGTTCGAGGCGCTGCGCACGGAGTACGGCGAGGCGATGCGGGCCGCGGGCGTCCCCGTGATCGCCATCGAGCACGTCGGCAGCACGGCCGTACCCGGCCTGGCCGCCAAGCCCATCATCGACTGCGACATCGTGGTGGCCGAGGAGCACGTCGAGGCCGCCTCGAACGTGCTGGTCGGCCTCGGCTTCACCCCGCTCGGCGAGCGCGGCATCCCGCAGCGCTGGGCGTTCAAGGAGCCCGAACGCCTCGCCCCGACGCACACCTACGTCGTCGTCGACGGCTCCCTGGCGCTCCGCAACCACCTCGCCGTCCGCGACACCCTGCGCGCCGACCCCGAACTCCGCGCCCGGTACGCCGAGGCGAAGAAGCGCGCCGCCCGCACCGCCGCCACCATCGACGACTACATCCAGGGCAAGAACGCGGCGGTCCAGGCCATCCTCGCGGCCGCGGGCCTCACCGAGGCCGAGCGGGCCACGATCGACGCCCAGCAGTTTCCCGCGCCGGACGGCCTTCCCGCCGGCTGACCCGGCCGGCCCACACCGCACGCCCTCGGCGGCCGGTACGGCACGGCGGCGCGTCGCCGTACCGCCGCACACCGGGCGCGTCCGGCCGGGGTTCCTCCTCCGGATCGCCGAACCAGCTAGCGGCCCGGCCGCTCGCCGGACGGCCCGGCGTGGACCGCGAGGGCGAACCACACCGCCTTCCCCTGGGGCGTCGGGCGGACGCCGAACTCGTCGGCGAGGTGGCGCACGATCCACAGGCCGCGGCCGCCCTCGCCGAGGTGATCGGCCTCGCGCACCTCGGGCAGGCGCGGGTCGCCGTCCGTGACCTCGCCGACCACGACGGCGTGCCCGGGGGCGGGGCGGGGTTCGAGGCGTAGCGACAGGCGGATCGGCGGCCGTCCGTGGGTGACCGCGTTCGCGACGAGCTCGTCGACCATGAGCACGACGTCGCCGATCAGGCGGGGATGGCCCCAGCCGAGGAGTGTGGTCCGGGTCAGTTCGCGGGCCTTGCGCACGATGGACGGCTCGGCGGGCAGGTCCCAGCAGGCCGTACGCCTGCCGCCGCCCGCCGGTGAGGTCGCGCCGGCCGGATCCTCCGCGTCATGCGGGGGCACCAGGGGCATTCGGTTCTCCCTATCGGTAGTGAGGGCACGTGGCGCGGAACGTGCACCTCGGCTCACTGCGCTGCCGATCCACCCGATCCGGCCGGGGCTACGCCGAGGGCGTACGGATGGTCGTTTACGGCCCGCAGACCCGATCGAGTGAGTATCGTGAACATGCCTTTACGGAGAGTCATCATCCGGTGAGGCTCCGTAACCGCAAAGGGCCTCACATCTGGGGTGGCGGCACCCAGTGATCGGCAGCGGAGGGAGGGCAGCGGTGCGTTTCATCTCCGAGCACGTCGACCCGGCGCGATCCCCCTGGCACCTGCTCGGCGCGGAACTGCGCCACCAGCGCGAGCAGGTCCACCGCCTCAGCCTGCGCGAGGTCGCGCGCCAGGTCTACTGCGACGACGGCGACCTGTCGAAATGGGAACGCGGTATCACCCGTCCCCATCCGGACAACGTACGGCGGCTCGACGATTTCTATGGGGCCGGGGGCAGAATTGTCGCCCTCCACGCTCTTGCGATGGAGGTGGAGCGGCTGCGTACCCTGGTCAAGGAAGGCTCCGGGGGAAAGGAGGCCGCCACGGAACGCCGCCAGGTTTTACGGCTCGCCGCGGTGGGCGCCGGAATCGGCGCGCTCGGTATCTCCGGTGAATCCGTGCGCCAGGCAATCGCCGCGTCTTATGCGAATGATTTTCGGAGCATCACCGACTGGGAACGGGCCTGCGTCGATCATTTGTACGCGCTGCGCACCCGCCCGCCCGCGCAGGTGGCCGCCGATCTCCTCATCGATCTGTTCACGGTCAAGCGGCAGAAGGAGGCCTCCTCACCGGCCGAGACGCTGGAGCTGGAGCGGGTGACCGCCGCGCTGGCCAGCGTGCAGGCTAACGCGCTCACCCGCCTCGGCGACCACGGCGCGGCACTGCGCTGGTGGCACACCGCGCGCCAGGCCGCCGACGCGTCCGGAGACCTCGAGCTGCGCGTCCTCGTCCGCGCCGAGGAGGCGGGCCACGGTTTGTACGGCCAGCGCGAACCGCAATCCGTGCTCGGCCTTGTCCGGGAGGCACAACAACTTCTGGGTCCCGATCGGCCCTCCGTTGATCTGCTGACCACCGAGGCCAAAGCGCTGTCGGTGCTCGGTCGGCACGACCAGGCACAGAAAACCATCGAGACCCTTCTCGACGTCGCGGATAAGGGCGTCACTCCAGACCCTCTCGGCTTTTGGTCACCCAGCCAAATTCACTTCGCCAAGAGCTGGGTCTACGCGGCCATGGGCGACGAGCGGAAAGCGGATATCGCGCGCGACGACGTGCTGGCCCGCACCCGCGATTACCAATATCGGGCGAACGTCCAGCTCCATGAAGCGCTCTGCATGATCGTCAACGGCGGAACGGCCGAAGGAGCGCGCCACGCGGCAAAGGTCATCGACGACCTCGAACCCGCCTATCGCAGCCACCACATCATGCACACCGGACGGCTCGTGCTGCGCGCCGTGCCGCCGACGCAGCAGGAGTGGCCGGAGGTCACCGAACTCCGCGAGCTGCTGCGCCGACGACCCACTACATAGATCGTCAGGCGGGTTCACCGGCAAGACGCCTGCACCGCATGTGCCGGAACCGCAGGCGTCTCGTGGCCCATCCGTTCGGCGAACGCTCCCGGCACGGACGAAAGCGGTCCGCTAGCCATGTGCCCGAGGGCCGCTTTCGGCCTCCTCCCGGGCACGTCTGGCACGTCGTTCGCGGCGCAGGCGGCGGAGCCGTACGGCCACGAAGGCGGTGAGCGCCGTCGCGCAGGCGACGAGGACGAACGTGGAGAGCGGGGCGACGTACCGCTCCACGAGGGGCCAGTTCGCGCCGAGCAGGTAGCCCGCGAGGACGAAGAGCGTGTTCCAGACGAGGCTGCCCAGGGTGGTGAAGACCAGAAAGACGGGCAGCGGCATGCGCTCGATTCCGGCGGGCACCGAGATGGCGCTGCGGATCAGCGGCACCATGCGGCCGAAGAACACGCTCGCCGGGCCGTACCGGGCGAACCACGCCTCGGCCTTGCGCAGGTCGTCGGCCCCGACCAGGGGCATGCGCTCGACCACGGCGAGCAGGCGCTCGCGGCCGAACAGCGCGCCCAGGCCGTACAGCACGAGCGCCCCGGCGACCGAGCCGGCCGTCGTCCAGGCGATCGCGGCGTACAGGTTGAGGTCGCCCCGGTTCGCGGCGAAGCCGGCGAGCGGGAGGATCACCTCGCTGGGGATCGGCGGAAAGAGGTTCTCCAAGGCGACGGCGATGGCGGCGCCGGGCTCGCCCAGGGCCTCCATCAGCCCGATCACCCAGCCCTCGATGCCATCCGGCGGCGGCTCGTACACGTCGGCGTCCATACCTGAAACTTCCACTTCAGGAACACCGGAAACCGGATGCACTCCGCAATGCGGGTAGGGCCGCCCCCCTTGACCCCGCACCACTGCGGAGGGGCGGCGCCGTGGCAGGGTGGGCCGTGCGAAAAGCCCCGCGGCGGCGGCCGGTGTGTTTCGGATCTCCGGACCGGCCGGTGGCGGGCCATCCATCGTGTTCAACGGGAGGGTTTGGCCGCTTGACGCCCGGCGACGTGCCGTTCTACGGTGTTCCCGCGATGCTGAAGTTTTCAAAAGAATGCCGAAAATTTTCGATCGAAGACCGCCGGACGTTTCACCGAGACCTCCGGAGGGCGGTCGCCGCACCCCGCGAGGTCACGGCCCGGCGGTGAGCGTCGTCCACCTTGGCGGTACCGGAGCGATCGGCTCGGCCCAGCGGGTCGGGCCGTTGAGTCGTGTCCGCGAAACGCGCGGGCCCGCCCGGCGTCCGCCGTCACCGCAGGCCCCGCCGCCCCCTGTCACCGCACGTGACGCGGTGGCCCACCGCGCGGCGGTCACGGCATTCCCCGCATCGCCGCCCGGCCGTCGCCGCCCGCGCGTCCGTTTCGGCATCGCGTCGATGTACCACGAGTCGTCACCGGCGCCCGCGACGAGCGCGCCGCGTCCAGCCCACGGGCGCGGCCTTCCGGTCACCGTTCCGCGGCCGTCGACCGTCCGTCCCGACGGCCGAGGCGTCCGGGTGCGTCCGAGACCCTCGCCGAGCACGGCCGCCCGCCGCCGTCCCCGGCCCGGCCCGGCTCTCGGCGATGGTCGGCATGGCGCCGGGCAGCACACGATCACAAATTCCGAATACGCCCCGTCGTACCGGCCCGTGACCTGGCCGGTCGGCGTCCGGCACCTGCGCCGACGGCGTGCCGTCCCCGCCGCGCAGACCCCGCCGGGCGCCGCCGGTGCGCTCCCGAACCGGCTGGTCAAAGCCCACCGCCGCGCCGTACCGGCGTCGGCGGAGCTGGCATTGGCGGCGCGGTGATGCCGGCCCGCTACCGGCGCCCGCCCGCCCGACGGCGGACGGCTGGACCGACCGAACGGAGTACATCATGGCTGTAGAAACCGGCACGTCGCCGGAGGTGTGGAAGGACGCGAGCGTGCCGGACGAGGCCCGCGTCGAGGCGCTCATGTCCCGCATGAGCGTGGCCGAAAAGGTCGCCCAGCTCTACGGAGTGTGGGTGGGCATCGACAACGAAGACGGCGAGATGGCCCCCCACCAGCACGAGTTCGGCGTGCTCACGGTGAGCTGGGAAGAGCTGGTGCGTGACGGCATCGGGCAGCTCACCCGACCCTTCGGCACCCGGCCCGTCTCGGTGGTGAAGGGCGCGGCATCGCTCGCCGCGGCCCAGCGGTCGATCGTCGAGTCCGGGCGCTGGGGCATCCCCGCCCTGGTGCACGAGGAGATCCTCACCGGGCTCGCCGCCTGGAAGGCCCCGGTCTTCCCCAACCCGCTGGTCTGGGGCGCCACCTTCGACCCCGACCTCATCGAGCGTATGGGCGCGAAGATCGGCTCGACCATGCGCCGCCTCGGCGTGCACCAGGGCCTCGCCCCCGTGCTCGACGTCGCCCGCGACCTGCGCTGGGGCCGGGTCGAGGAGACGATCGGTGAGGACCCGCTGCTCGTCGGCCTGATCGGCAGCGCGTACGTGCGCGGCGTGCAGTCGGCGGGCGTGATCGCCACGCTCAAGCACTTCGTCGGCTACTCCGCCTCGCGCGCCGGGCGCAACCTCGCCCCCGTCTCGGCCGGGCCCCGGGAGCTCGCCGACATCCTGCTGCCGCCGTTCGAGATGGCGCTGCGCGCCGGGGCGGACTCGGTGATGAACTCCTACGCCGACATCGACGGCGTTCCCGTCGCCGCCGACCGCCGGCTCCTCACCGAGCTGCTGCGCGACACCTACGGCTTCACCGGCACGGTCGTCGCCGACTACTTCTCCATCCCGTTCCTGCAGACGCTGCACAACGTCGCGGGCTCGCCCACCGAGGCGGCGCGGCTCGCCCTCGAGGCGGGCATCGACGTCGAGCTGCCCACCGTCAACTGCTTCGGCAAGGACCTCGTGCAGGCCGTGCAGGCGGGCGAGATCGACATCGCCCTCATCGACCGCGCGCTGCGCCGGGTGCTGCTGCAGAAGTGCCGGCTCGGCCTGCTCGACGCCGACTGGGACCCCGAGCCCGCGGTACTGCGGGAGGCCGCCGAGGCCGCCAAGGCGGACGAGAACTTCGAGGACATCGCGCTCGACGACGCCGAGGCGCGCGCGATCGCGGGTGAGATCGCCCGCCGCGGCATCGTGCTGCTCGCGAACAACGGCGGCCTGCCGCTGCGGCCCGGGCAGCGGATCGCCGTGGTCGGCCCGCGCGCGCACACCCCGAACGCGATGATGGGCTGCTACTCGTTCCCGCTGCACGTGGGCGTGCACCACCCCGAGGTGGAGCTCGGCATCGAGGTGCCCACCGTGGTCGACGCGCTGCGCGCCGACCCCAACGGCTACGACGTTCGGTACGAGCAGGGCGTCCCGGTGGTCGGCGGGGACGACGAGGGCATCGCGGCCGCGGCCCGGGCGGCCGCCGATGCGGACGTCTGCCTCGCCGTGCTCGGGGACGAGGCCGGCCTGTTCGGCCGCGGCACCTCGGGCGAGGGCTGCGACGTCGCCGACCTGCGCCTGCCCGGGCGCCAGGAGGAGCTGCTGGAGGCCGTGCTCGCCACCGGCACGCCCGTGGTGCTCGTGCTCATGTCCGGCCGGCCGTACGAGCTGGCGCGGCAGATCGACCGGCTCGCCGCCGCCGTGTGCGCCTTCTACCCCGGCGAGGAGGGCGCGGCCGCGCTCGCCGACCTGCTCGCGGGCCGGGTCGACTTCTCCGGCCGCCTGCCCGTCTCGTTCCCCGGCAAGAGTTCGGTGCAGCCGTCGACGTACCTCGCGGCGCCGCTGGGGCAGCGCAGCCAGGTGAGCTCGAGCGACCCCACCCCGCTGTTCCCGTTCGGCCACGGCCTGTCGTACCACCCCGCCACCTGGGTGGAGATCTCCGGCGGCCCGACCGGCGAGTGGGCGACCGACGGCACCTACGACGTGCGGGTGGTGCTGCGCAACGAGGCCGACGTCCCGGTCTCCGAGGTGGTCCAGGTCTACCTGCACGACCCGGTGGCCGAGGTGGCGCGGCCGGTGCAGGCGCTCATCGCCGCCCAGCGGGTGGACCTGCCTGCGGGCGCCACCCGTGAGGTCACCATCACCCTGCACGCCGACCAGACCTCCTACACCGGCGTCGCCGGGGTGCGCCAGGTCGACCCCGGCCAGGTGGAGCTGCGGGTCGGCGCCTCCAGCGCGGACATCCGCAAGACCCTGCAGGTCACCATGACCGGTCCGCGGCGTGAGGTCGGCTTCGACCGGGTCATGACCGCCACCGCCACGGTGACGGACCCGAACGCCTGATCCTCCGTACCGGCCACAGGCAGCCCGGACGGCGGCCCGGTTCCCTCCGGGGGCCGCCGCCCGGGCGGTACGGTTGTTCCGATGACCCTTGATCCCGCCGCCTGGTTCGCGTCCCTGCCCGCCCACTTCGCCTCGGCGAGCGTGCTGTTCACCGACGCCGACGACCGCGTCCTGCTGGTGAAGCCCAACTACCGCCCCGGCTGGTCGATCCCCGGCGGCGTGATGGAGGCCGCCGAGTTTCCCCATCAGGCCGCCGAGCGCGAGGTCTTCGAGGAGCTGGGCCTGCGCGTGACCCCCGGCGAGCTGCTCGTCGTGCACTGGCAGCTGCCCGACGGCAACCGTCCGCGCAGCCTCGTCACCTTCGTCTTCGACGGCGGCACGCTCCCTCCTGACGCGAAGGTCACGTTGCAGGAGGAGGAGCTGGACGAGTACGGCTTCTTCCCCTGGTCACAGGCGGCCGAGCTGCTCCCCGAGCCGGTCCGGCCGCGCCTGCTCGCCGCCCGCGACGCCCGCAAGCAGGGCCGGGCCGTCTACCTGTACGGCTGACGCGCGGGCCGTGCCGTACCCGCTCGGCCGGGGGCCGCCCGCCGGTTGGCCGCGCCGCCTTCCCGCCGATCCTCGACGGCCTCCCGGCTCCGGTGCGGGGCCACCTGATCACGTGCGCGGCGGCGCGGGACCACCGCGAGGCGGGCGAGCTCGTCGGCCAGGGCGGCCTGATCGACCAGAACGGCACCGCCGTACTGGGTGAGACCACGATCTGGCTGCCCGGGACCACCAGCGGCCCGGCGAGGATGCACCCCGTACTGCGCCGGCTGCTGCTCGACCGCCTCGCCGAACGGCCGTCGCTCGCCCCCGACGGCTGGACGGCCGTGCACGAGCTGCTGCGCCGCCGTGCCGGGAACAAGGCCGGGGAGCTCTACCACCCCCTCGCACTCGGCGAGGTGCCGAAGGTCGTCGACGAGCTGACCCGGCGGCTGCGTGACCCGGCCGTCACCGTCAAATCCCCGACCCGCGGGTCGTGCACCAGCTCGAGGGGGCCGTGGCCGCGCAGCACCGCAGCAACCGGGAGGCGCTCGTCGGCGACCGGCCGCGCATCCGGATGGTCCTGGCGAACTTGGGCAGCACCGCGGGCCACTGGCGGGAGGTCACCGACAGGCTCGTGGAGATGGCCACAGGGCCGGACCGGCTCGTGGCGGTGGCGGGCCTGGGGCTCAGCCAGGACGAGACGAAGCGGGCGGCCGAACGGCTGCGCGAGGCCGAGCTGCCGATGGTGACCGACATCGTGACCGCCGAGGAGATCGGCAAGAACGCGGTGAACGGCCTCGCCCGGCTCAGCCCGACGAATGACCAGGAGATGAGGGCGCTCGGCCGGTACGTACGGGAGAAGAGCCGCCTGCGCCAGGCGATGATGGTGAGCTACAGCCGCGAGAACGATCTCTACGCCCGCTCCCTGGTCCACACGCTCGGCGAGCACTTCGCCGACCTGTGGCGACGCGGCGGCAGGATCAACAACCCGTTCGGCGAGGACCCGGCCAACGAGTTCCTGACCATCATCGGCAACCTGTGCAGCGAGAACGCCCCGGACACCGTGCTGTACGCCGGGCGGGCCAAGGACCTGCCGCTGTTCCTCGCCTACCTCGGCAACCGGCACTGCCACCCGGAGCGGATCACGGTCCTCACCGGCTCCGACGCGGTCCGGCTCATGATCGACAACGCGGAGAACGCGCCGGGCATCGCCGCGCTCCGGTCGCCGCACAACCCCGTCTCGCTGCTGTACGTGCCGCTCGCCGAGCCGTCCGTGCTGCGTCACCCGTTGAAGAACCCGGCGGCGGCGCAGTACCTGAAGTTCGAGCAGTCCTTCCAGAGACTCGGCTTCGCCACCGCCGACCTGTCCACCGGCTGGGCGATCATGGCCCACGACGCCGTGCTCACCACCGCCCACGCGGTACGGCGTGCCGCCCTCTCCGGCGGGCTGCCCAGGCCGGCCGCGGTGCGCAACCAGATCTACCCATCAACTCGGCCGCGAACAGCGTGCCGGGGGGCGTCCGGCCGGATCCGGATCGACTCCACCACCGGGAACCGGACCTCGCAGCTCCTCCCGGTGCTGCGGTTCCGGCCCGGCGAGGAGCCCGAGCTCCTCGGCCTGTACGACACCGCAGAACTCCCCCGCTGACCCGGTGTCGGCGCGGGCCGGGGTCGTCGTCTCGGTCGTTTGCCTGCGTATCCGTGCGACGTAGCCGTCCTCGCGGGTACCGGTTACGACAGGGCGATGCGACCCCGGCCCGCGCGTGTACGCGGGTCCGCAACGGAGGGGTCGCCCGCACCGTACGGCGGGGCGGAGGGCACGATCGAAGGGTGACGAGCGATCGACCCGCAGCGCGGGTGCTCTGCGTGGACGACGCGGGCCACGTGCTGCTGTTGCGCTGGCGGGACCCGGTGAGCGGGCTCGTGTTCTGGGAGCCGCCCGGTGGAGGGGTGGATCCCGGCGAGACGCCGCTCGAGGCCGCCCGCCGTGAGCTCACCGAGGAGACCGGGCTGCCCGGCGACGCCGTGCTCGACCGCTGGGTGCCCGTGCCCCGCGACTACATGTGGCTGGGCGTGCACTACGTCAAGACCGAGCCGTTCTACCTCGCCCGTTTCGCCGAGCGGCCGCGGGTCGCTCCGGCCGCGCTCACCACGGAGGAGACGGGCAACCTGCTCGGCTTCGCCTGGTTCTCCCGCGCGGAGCTCGCCGCCCTCACCGAGCACGTGGAGCCGCCCGAGCTGCTTGACGTGCTGGAGCGGCTCACCGGAGCCTGAGCGCGCGGTGAAGGGGCGCCGACCTTTGCGTGGCCCCGGTCACACATCTGATTGGCAATATTGTGCACAATCTTGTCATCCATCCGGGGTCGTGCTTAGCTGACCACCAAGCACCCCCCA